>Ga0302300_1000333_pt1 | contig 35784 bp, 34 predicted proteins | sample III_Palsa_E1_1_FD_198756 | JGI IMG/M metagenome (GOLD analysis project Ga0302300, IMG submission 198756) | Peat permafrost microbial communities from Stordalen Mire near Abisko, Sweden - III_Palsa_E1_1 | ecosystem: Environmental > Terrestrial > Soil > Palsa > Peat permafrost | place: Sweden...
AATAAGCTATTAAACTTCTCTTAATAGCTTATTAAAATTCAATCAATATCGTTGGAAAATTATAGTTACTCATTAGAACATATCAGGTATCCAGATACTGCTGAATAAATCGCTTCAACTTAGAATCGACGTAATTATTCATGTGTAAAAGGTGTTGGTTTAATAAAGATATAAAACATATCTTGATATTATTCAATTATCGTGTAAACGTAATAGCGATAGCTGGTTTTACTTCTAAATTCACGATTAGATCTGTCACATAAGCACACAGCCACATTGTGAAAAATCAGCAATTCGATATGGAAGATCATGATGGCTATTAGAAATCCTAATGATAAAAATTGCTACGAATAAACTCGCTGCTAAAGGCCACTTGCGCGCTCTCGCAATTGTTGTTTTAAGTTTTTAACATAGATGATAATGATGGAAGATGAACGTGGAATGTGCCGATTAGATAATTGCTACGGGTTACTTATTAAAAAATAGTGGTTAAAGCAAACAATCCTAATTAGCCCTATAGTCAATGAATAAGTTTTAAGGATTGCAGTGAAAAGCCCACAGTGACAGCGAGGCCTTGAAACGAAAAGCCTGGCCGAAGCCAATGCCATAAAACTTATAAATATTTATTGGGTCTTTCTGGTAGAAAATCTTTAGGGGACAGGCCGAAATGATCCGCTAGTCTATCGATGTGATTTAAATTGTACTTTGCTCGGGTTTTACTACTCTCAATATTTTTTACGAATGATCGGCTCACTCCGATAATTGTCGCGATATCTTCTTGCCTCAGGTTATGTTTAGCACGAAGACTCGACACGAAATCGATCACATGCTGCTCAATGACTGAAGTATTTCTTTCTGTAGACATCAGCCATAAAAGAATACAAAAAAATCTCACTTTATGGTATACATGTATACCATATCTTTACTATCTTAGCTTATTAGAACATGATTAATTGTTATTTTTGCAGTCCTTAATAAAAAGTACAAGTACTGCTAACGAGCCTCGCAGCTAAATCTGGTAAATTTCCCGCGATGGTGAGTGTAGTTCCGTTCCCTATATCAATAGGGCCGGAGCTCGCTTATGTCACAGGGGAACCTCGAAAGAGGATGGCTTACCAGAGCCTTGCTATGTGAAAAGTGGGTTCCGGCCATATTTGGCTCTCCTAACTGACTGAGGCTGCATTTTAAATGTTAGCTGATGGCGAGTTACGAACTCCTTTCCGACAATGAACTTATCCAACTTTTAAAAGCGTCGGATCACACCGCCTATACAGAAATTTATCATCGTTATTTCTACCTCATCCTCGCCCACGCCTACAAAAAACTTCGGGATGAGAATCTGGCAAAAGATGTCGTACAGGATATATTCGCTAACTTGTGGTTCAGAAGAGAGCATAATTTGCCAACGTCAAACCTGCAAGGCTATCTATACATAGCTGCAAGAAATAAGATCTTTGATCTCTTCGCTCACCAGCAGGTGCAGTCTAAATATATAGATTCTCTGAACGAATTTCTTAATACTCATTCGAGTGTACCGACTGATCATCTTGTACGAGAAAATCAACTTAAAGCCTATATTGAAAAAGAGATCCAGGGATTGACACCGAAAATGAGAAAGGACAATCTTAGTCATAAAGAAATCGCGGAAAAGCTAGGCACGTCAGAAAATAACGTTTCCACCCAGATTACGACCGCATTACGGATTTTACGAACCAAATTAGGAATTATAGCATTTTTTTCGACCTTTTTTATCCTGCTTTAAAAGCGATAATAAGAGTCATAATTTGCAGACAGAGTAAATACTGATTACTTTCACAGAACGTAAATATCACCCTGACCTAATAATTTAGATGAATACCCTTATCCCAGTTATAGAACTATTTGGCAAGAAATTTAATATCCCATCATACCAGCGAGGTTACCGGTGGGAATGGCAGGAAGTTACCGAACTTCTCGGGGACCTTTGGGATTTTCAGGAAAACCCTGACCATGGTAAATTCTATTGCCTCCAACCAATTGTTGTCCGTGAAAATCCGAATAAACCCAATGAGTTTGAGCTAATCGACGGGCAGCAACGACTGACAACGCTTTTCTTGATATTAGTTTACCTGGAGGAACGCAGAGCAGATGAGGGTTATAAAGAAGAACTCTTTTCGCTTAATTATACCACCAGGCCGCAAAGCGAAGAATTCCTGCGAGAATATAAATTCAAAGAAAGAATCGATGAAACAAACATTGACTTCTACCATATTTGTCATGCCTATCAGTATATAGTCGACTGGTTTGAAAGCAACAAGGGGGCAAAAAGCAGATTAACCAACCTGCTTATGGATGCTGATGGTAAGAATAAAAGAAACGTGAAGATCATCTGGTATGAGATTGGCAAGAATGAAAATCCCATAGATGCTTTTATAAGGTTAAATGTCGGAAAGATACCGCTGACCGACGGAGAATTGATCAAAGCATTACTGCTCCAATCCGACCGGTATACATCCGAAACACGGGACACACAGGAAAAAAGGCTTTTCGAAATAGCTTCAGAATGGGACAATATCGAATATGCATTACAAAAGGAGGAGTTTTGGTACTTTTTGAATGAAGAGGAAAACACCAAACCAACCCAAATTGAGTTTATATTTGACCTGATAGCGGACCAAAAATACAAAGATCCTAAAATCAAGGAAATCGTTAAAAGAGACGCCCGAAATGCGACATTTTTAATTATCAACGAATTTTTGAAGGAGCTGATCAAGAACGGCTTGGAGGACGATGATACAAATCGTATTAATGCCGTAAAAGCTTTCTGGAAAGAAGTAACAACCTATTTTTCCTATTTCTCAGAATGGTATAATAACCGCAAATTATTTCACTATATAGGGTATCTGATTAACGCCCATGGCGCGAATGTGGCGCAAGAGATAGAGCTACTTATCAGTGCTTCCAAAAAACGCACAAAATCTGATTTCATCGAATTTTTGAGGAAACGGATATACGACCATATTAATATCAAAAAGTATAGGGCAACAGGTACAGGGGAAGCAAGACTTGTTCAATTGGAAGAATTGAGCTACGAAGCACCAGATGGCACAAATGAAAAAGGTATTATTCAGCAGCTTTTGCTGCTACATAACGTAATAGCCACTTTCAAAAGCGACAAAGAATTGGCTCTGTTTCCTTTCAACCTTTACAAAAGGAAGAAAGCGAATCATAAATGGAGTCTTGAACACATCCACGCTCAAAACCCTCCGCAAATTGAAAACGCTTTAAGCCGTAAAATATGGTTGAATGACCATATAGCTTCACTGGAGAATTTGGAAGGAGATGTTCATACACCTTTAATTGATAAAATGAAAAAAATGGCGCAACAGCATGTTGTCGCGCAAGACGAATTTAGCATCTTGCAAAGTGAGGTCAATACGGTTTTTGTCCAACAAACAGATATAAAAGATAAAGATGTTCACCGTATCGGCAATCTTTGCTTAGTTGACGTGGAGACCAATAGCTATCTCAATAATTCAGTATTCGATGTGAAGCGGGAAAAGATAAAAAAACGCGAAGTTCTGGGTCACTATATTCCCATCTGCTCAAGAAACGCTTTCCTTAAAGCCTATACAGCTTTTCCACAGCACAATGCTTTCTGGAACAGCGGGGATATGGAAGCCTATATTAAAAACATCAAAACTACTCTTACAGATTTCTTACAACCTGACTGGAAAAACTAAGCTAATGACCTACACTTTTTTTCAATTAATCAGCCATTTCTCCATCAGCATTCCTATGATCCAAAGAGATTATGCACAGGGAAGAAAAACTGCAGGAGACATACGTGTTAACTTTTTAACAAGCCTGAAGGATGTATTGGCTCCGGATACCAAAAATTTGGAAACAACGACGGCTCATCTGGACTTCGTTTACGGATTTACTAAAAATCATCAATTTGTGCCCCTTGACGGACAGCAGCGATTAACTACACTTTTCTTGCTTCACTGGTACGTTGCATCAAAAGAAAACCTGATCAAAGTAGATGATAATGACGACGCTTCCGAAAAATTGAAAAAACTATTTGGGAAATTCAGTTATGAAACCCGTTTATCTTCAGAGCGATTTTGCGAAACCCTTGCTCAAAATCCTCTAAAAGTCAGGGCTGAAGAATCACTGGAAGATGCGATCAAAGACTCAGCCTGGTTTGTCGCTTCGTGGCAATCGGACCCAACTGTGCAGTCTATGCTCACTATGTTGGAAGCGATTCATCAACATTTCTATACAACTCCGCCATTATGGGACCGCTTAACGGCTAAGGACACGATCACATTTGAATTTATCGATATCAAATCTGATCAGTTTAAGCTAACCGATGAGCTTTATATTAAAATGAATTCACGTGGAAAGGCGCTTTCTGACTTCGAAACATTTAAAGCCCAGTTTACGGACCTGTTAGCCGGCGAGGATTTTTCCGATCAAACGATATCATATGGTACGACGAATATTACCTACAGGCAATATTTCGAGATCAAAATGGATGGAGCTTGGATGAATTTGTTTTGGGATTGCAGAAATGTTGTTGGCATTGACGACGGGATCATTAACTTTTTAACTTTTATGTCCGAAATGCTTTACTACACGGACCATCCGAGCGAAAGTAAATTCCAATTCAAAGATGCGCTGAAGACCGTGTTTACAAAAAAGAAAAATGCTGAATTCCTTTTTCATGTACTTGACATTTTATCGGAATGTGAAGATGTTGATCAATATTTCGATCATTTGTTTTATTGCGAAGGTGAATTACCAGTCGGCCGTTTAAAATTATTCGAGATCACTAATAAGAACTTGTTTTTAAGAAGCATTCGCGATAATAGGTTTGAGGTGAGAAACAGGATACTTTTTTACGCACTTTTTTATCATCAGGTAAACGTCCCTTCCGCAACTTCAGCTGAACTAATTGATTTTTTACGTATTATCCGTAATCTCACATTACGTATACGTCAAGTAAATGGTGGAAGAAGAATAGAATATATTTCAAATTTAAGATTGCCTGATTTTACAACCTACCACATGTTTATACATTCCATGGTAGCCAAAATAAAAGAAAGTCCTAAAGAAGCTGTTTATACTCTTTTTGCCCGTGAAAAATGGGAAGGGTTTGGTGAGACTTATTTAACGCCAGAGCAAGCAAAAGCCAAAGACATTCAGAAAAGCGGTGAATCTAAAAATGCGATACAGAAGCTTGAAGATCATACTTTGTTACAAGGTATCACAGACTTATTTGACACAGGTTCTAAACGTATTGCCGATATAACCGATGCTTTTTATGAATTATGGGATAAAAAGTTTAACGCTTCTCAATTGATTAGGGGACTGCTAACTCATGGAGATTATACAATTGCTACTCATAGCTGGTCTAACCTTGGAACGATCTGGTACTTCGGCACTGATGGATATTGGAATAGACTACTTACAGCGATAGGCGAAAAAAAAGAGAAACAAGACGAAATGCGATCGATATACACTGGTTTCTTACTTGATTTTGCAGACCGGTTGGGTACTCCGAAAGAAAAGCTCTATCAAATAATTGATGGATTCAAACAAGAAGAACGCGATTTTTTGCACTATTTTATAAAGTACCCATCTATGACGTCCAATTTCAACGATAAAACTCTTAATCTTTTCACCTGGTACGACAACAACGATTATGATATCAATAATGTCGGCAGTTCAAGTGTACAGCCGCTATCAGCTTATCACATTAATCCTTACGTGGTAACCCTTTCGGAAAGTATTAATAAAAAGGTAAAAACGCAGATATTTTATGGTCGATTCACCGATGATCTCAGTTGCCTGGATATTAATTCGAAAGTGCAGCTTTATTCAGTAAAAGAAGGATGGCATATTGTTACAGTTAAAAGGTATAAACCCACCGAGGAATTAATTAATAAGTATAAACTAACAGACTATCAGGGCGGCTTCCTACTAAAGGATAGCGACAAAAAAGATAGGATTCAAATTGCGACGCAGTTTTGCAACGACATCATAGAAGGATAATGTTGTCATGACTCACGTATTTTGTTCACTTGCTATTCGGGGTATGTTATCAAATCTGGTGTAAAATAATTTTCAATAATTTTTTATTGTTAATTCCACGTTAACCGACTTGTTTAAGATTGATCATGATCAACCTTAAACATGGAAAAGGAAGAATTACAAAAGCTCTTTAAAAAGCACCATGAAGGCAAATGCACGGAAGAAGAAAAAGCTCTCCTGGAAGCATGGTATCTGGAATACAATGAGCATGAACTGGATATTTCACCTCAACGCGTTAAAGCGATTGGTGCAAGAATATTCCGAGAATTACCTGGTAACCATTCTGTTTTTATAAAGATTGGGATTAAACTCGCCGTTGCTGCTTCGATAATAGGCATCATGATGACGGTGAGTTTGAAATTCTTTCATCCTGATGTGCCTAAAGTTAAGGTCTCAAAAAGCCAGGAAATCCGGCCCGGCTCGAACATGGCAATATTAACCCTTGCTAATGGCCAAAAAATCAACCTGAACACAGCTACCAACGGCCAGATCGCTAAACAGGCAGGTATCCAAATTTATAAAACAGCCAACGGACAGATTACCTATAAATCAACAGTAACCAATTCGGCCAGTGATATTATAACAATAAACAATATTACGACGCCTAAAGGCGGCCAATGGCAAGTTACACTTCCAGACGGCAGTGAGGTTCGCCTAAATTCGGCATCCTCTTTCAGTTACCCGACCAGCTTTAAGAATCAAACAAATCGAATTGTACAATTATCTGGCGAGGGTTATTTCGAAGTAACAAAGGATAAGCTTCATCCTTTCATTGTCAAAACCAATCAGCAAACGGTAAAGGTACTAGGTACTCATTTCAATGTTAACGCTTACGCAGATGAGCCTTCAATCAAAACTACTTTGGCCGAAGGACGCGTGAAAGTGTCGGCTTATGGCAAAACGCAATTCTTAATGCCGGGGCAACAAGCCGTCTTAAAACAGGGCGAACTTACCATTCAAGCAGTAAATATTGACGATGAACTGGCCTGGACAAAAGGCTCATTTCACTTCAGCGACCAGAGTATTCAAAGTATCATGCGGCAAATTTCGCGCTGGTACGATATAGACGTCCAATATGAACCAAATATTTCATGGGGAGGTCTCCACGGTAGAATCTCCCGCTATAAAAATCTTAGCCAGGTACTCAGCGCCCTGGAGGCAACAAAATCCGTTCATTTTAAAGTGGAAGGAAGGAGGATCAGCGTATTGAAGTAAAAATCAGTTAATAATAAATCAGTTAATTAAAAAGCCAGGGAACCGATTATCTCGGACCTGGCTTTAAGCTGGCTACGTTCATATAGAAAACTATTATTAAACCGCGAAGCGCCCCTCGCATCTTGGAAAATGAACAGGCGCGACGCATTAACCATGCTCCAAACAAATGTACAATTTTTACCCTAAAAAATTGGTGCAGCCGCCTGGCTGTTCCCCTAATATCCTGTTGATTATGAAGCTAACGACCATTATTTTAGTCACGGCCATTCTCCAGGTAAGTGCTAACGCTTTTTCTCAAAAGGTTACTCTAAATGAAAAGAATGCGCCTTTGACTAAAGTCTTTGAAAAGATCAGTGATCAGACCGGTTATGATTTTCTGGTTTCAAGCGAAAATTTAAAACAATCAAAGGGGGTTACCATCAATGTTAAGAATGAAGAACTCAAATCTGTATTGGATAAAATATTTGCCGGACAACCATTAAATTTTGTGATACAGGAAAAAATGGTTGTGGTTTCGAAAAAGGAAACGGTTACAACTAATAAAGACAAAATGGGGATTAACGGCCCGATTGTTATTTCGGGTACGGTAACGGATACTACGGGAAAACCATTATCCGGTGCCACTATAAAAATTAAAGGTACCAGTAAGATAACGGTGACCAATTCCCAAGGGACATTCTCTGTAGATGCACAAGAAGGCGATGAAATCGAGGTGTCTTTTATCGGTTATGAGTACTACTCTTTCAAGGTCAAATCTAATGACCTGCCCCAGCGAGTTATCTTGCACTTAGGAGCCTCTAAATTGAATGAAGTTAGTGTTGTCTCGACAGGTTATCAAGATATTCCCCAAGAAAGAGCAACGGGATCTTTTACATTAATTGACAATAAGACACTTAACAGAGCAGTCTCACCGGATTTGTTAAGTAGGTTAAACGGAGTTGCCAATGGTTTATTAATCGACAAAAATGCTCCTAGCGGCTTTAGTATTCGAGGAAGAAGTACACTATTCGCCAATGCAACACCATTAATCGTTATCGATAATTTCCCCTACGACGGAGATATCAACAGTATAAATCCAAATGATATCGAATCGGTAACACTTTTAAAAGATGCGGCGGCGGCTTCCATTTGGGGGGTTCGTGCAGGAAACGGAGTAATTGTGATTATTACTAAAAAGGGAAGATTAAATTCTAAGCCAACAGTTAGCTTTAACGCCAATCTAACAATTGGCGATAAACCAAATTTAAAGTACCAACCGCAACTGACTTCAAGCCAATATATCGACGTAGAAAAATATCTATTGAGCCAAGGGCAGTATTATCAACTATATAATGATTACAGTCTTATTTCGCCTGTAGTTGCGATACTTAATCAGCAGCAACTTGGCCAAATCACAACCGCACAGGCCAACCAACAGTTAAGTGCGCTTGGAAATATAGACGATCGGGATCAGCTATCGCAATATTTTTATCGCAAAAGTGTGAGCCAAGAGTATCATTTTAATATAAGCGGTGGTGGTCAAAATCAAACTTACTATTTTTCGGGCGGTTATGATTATAACTTGCCAAATACTGTTGCTCTATCAAATTCGAGGGTAACCCTTAAAGCTAATAATACTTATCGTTTCTTAGATAATAAATTGACTCTTTCAACTGACATTAACTTTATAAAATCTCAGACAACTAATGATAATCCAAGTAACTATAATCCGATTTATCCCTACCAACAGGTGGCTGATGCAAATGGCAAACCATTAGACGTATTAAATAACAATAGCTTGCGAACTGCCTATACAGATACTGCAGGCGCAGGCAAATTACTTAACTGGAAATATCGCCCGCTTGATGAACTACGTAATAAAACCAGTTCTTCTACAAACAATCAGACTGATTATCGGCTATTATTCGGGATTAATTACAAAATATTTAAGTCACTTAGTGCTTCCATCAACTATCAGTATGAAAGCATAGACACTAAAGGCGCAACTGATTTTGGTAGGCAATCCTTTTATGTCAGGAATTTAATTAATACCTATTCACAAATAAATAGCACAACCGGAGTTGTTACACAACAAATCCCGAATGGGGATGTCTACCAGCCATCGTTTGCCAATTACCAAGCTAATTACGGACGAGGACAACTCAATTTCAGCCAAGTCTTTAATACCAAACACGAAATAAACGCTATAGCCGGCTTTGAGGTGAGGAGCGACGAAACTAAATCTAATTCAACAATCTTATATGGCTATGATCCTGCGACAGAAACGAGTGGGTTGGTGCCAAATACAACCACTTTTTTGAGCTATTTCGGCCCAGGAGCCAATTCATTTAGATTAGGTAATCCCAATATTTTAAATTCTTTGACTAACCGATATATATCTTATTACGCCAACGCGTCCTATATCTACGATAAAAGGTATGTCATTTCGGGAAGTTATCGAGAAGATGAATCGAATTTATTTGGTGTTAAGGCAAATCAAAAGGGTGTTTCTCCGTGGTCAACGGGAATAGCGTGGAATTTAGATAAGGAAACTTTTTTTAAGACTAACTGGCTCTCCACTCTTAAACTCAGGGCGACTTATGGTTATAATGGTAATGTCGATCAGAGTTTGTCAGCTTATCTCACGGCAATGACGAGGGGGGCCAATCCAATCAGCTCTAATGTAAATTATTCAACTGTAGTTAATCCGCCGAATGATGCGTTAAGATGGGAACGGGTGAAAAATATAAATATTGGGGCTGATTTTTCAACAAACAACGAGCGGATTTCAGGAAGCATAGAATACTATATAAAAAACGGCTTAGATCTGATCGGAACCAGTCCTATAGCGCCCCAGGAAGGCGTTTTTACATTTACTGGTAATTCAGCCGACACGCACACCAACGGGATAGACCTGCAAATCAATTCTGTAAATATTGACGGCCCCTTTAAATGGATCACCAATTTTATTTTTAACCATGTAACGGATAAAGTTACCACTTATAAACAGCCGCCTGGAGTCAACTCAAATCTGGTAGGCGCAAGTTATGGCCTTACACCACTTGCAGGTTACCCGATAAATTCAATATTTGCTTTTAAATGGAATGGATTAGACAATACAGGAGCACCGCAAGGTGTGTTAAATGGTGTTAAAAGCATAGACTATACCTCCATTTTAAATTCAACCAATGTTGCCGATCTAGATTTTTTTGGCTCAGCATTACCAACGACCTTTGGAAGTTTTCGGAATACTTTTTCCTATAAAAGTATCGAACTTTCGGTTAATATCAGTTATAAACTAAACTATTACTTCAGACGCTCGTCGCTTAATAACAGTTCATTGTATAATGGTAGCTTTCAGCAGGCGGATTATGATCAACGTTGGCAAAAAGCCGGTGATGAGTTAACAACCAATGTTCCATCCCTTATTTATCCAGGTGACTTTAATAGGGATGAATTATATCAATATTCCTCAATACTGGTAAATAGAGCCGATCAGATCCGATTACAGGATATTCAAATTAACTACACATTTGGCAAAGCGAAGAATAAGCCTTTTCCCTTTTCAGATCTCAATATTTACATATATGCGAATAATCTCGGCATTTTATGGAGAGCTAATAAATATGGTCTTGACCCTGATATCGCGTCAAGTTACCCAATCCCTAAAACAATCTCAATTGGTTTAAAAGCAAAATTTTAATCTTAAGAAAATGAAAACGAAAATAGCAATTACCGGAAGCTTTATTATGCTGATGATTTTAATTTGTGGCTGCAAAAAGGGCTTTTTAGATGCCAAACCAAGTTCTGCGATTATCGAGCCTACTACTTTAGATGATTTCCAAAGTTTGTTAGAAAATGTTACCAATAGCGCAAGTAGCCCCGCCTTAGCCACAATGTCCGCTGATGAATATGACTTTATAAACTATGCAGCCTTTCAGAGCACTACAACAGCTACAGAACGAAATGCTTACATCTGGGCCAAGGATATTTTTGGCGGTGAAATTAATGCTGGTGATTGGAACGGCCCTTATACAAATATATTTTATTCCAACAATGTTTTGGCAGGTTTAGATAAATTAAAAGGGACAGAGACGGATGTTGCTCGCTTAAATTATTTAAGAGGCTGGGCGTTATTTCAGCGAGCGTTTGCTTATTATGACCTAGTTGACAATTTTTCACCCGTTTATGATCCAAATACTGCAGCTACTGACTTAGGCGTGCCTATTAAATTAAATCCATCTGTAGATGATATTCAGCCTCGCGGAACAGTTCAAAAAACTTATGATCAGATATTTTCCGATCTAAATACAGCAATGCCGCTTTTAGTGCCAAATATTCCCGTTAAGAATCGGGAACAGCCATCAAAAGTAGCCGCGCACGCTTTGCTTGCGAGGATTTATTTAAATATGCGGAAATACGACTTGGCAGAGTTACAAGCAGACAGCGCCCTTCAATTATACAGTTCATTAATTGATTATAATTCGGTTAGTTTGACGTCTACAACACCGTTTACACAAACCAATGACGAATTGATTTTTTTTAAATCTGCCATCGCTAAATACCCGTCAACTATTACATTTCTAAATTCATTTGTTACTATCCGGCCGTCATTAATTGGGCTTTATAATTCCAACGACCTGCGGCTCGGTCTTTATTTTGTAGTTAGGCCGGGTGGCTCTACCGCCATAAAAAGGCAATATGACGGAAACCAAACCCTTTATCCATTTACAGGTTTAGCCGTGGATGAAGTCTACTTAATCAAATCCGAATGCTCGGCAAGAAGAAATGATTTGGGAACCGCCTTAACTTATCTCAATAAGTTACTTATCAAAAGATACGTCAATAATACATTCACTCCGGTTACGGCGACCAGTCAAACTGATTTGCTAGCTAAAATAATAATGGAGCGGCAAAAAGAGTTGGTGTGGCGAAACCTGCGGTGGGATGATATAAAAAGATTAAACAAGGAGGGTGCTAACATCGTGCTAACGCGATTATTGAACGGGCAGACCTACACTTTACCTGCGAACGACCCGCGGTATGTATTTCCCATACCAGCTAACGAAATTCAATTAGGTGGTATACCTCAAAATATAAGATAGATCATGAAAAAACATATGTTGATTCTAATGACAACAATTCTATTGATCATTGGAAATATCCATGCACAAAATAAAAGAACCCGTTCAAAATTTAAGGCCGTCATTTTAGAAGGCAGAATAACAGATTCCTTAATAAAGCACTTACCGGGAGGCAAAAGCACCCTCTATGTAACTATATCTCCGTACCCGTTTTCTGTACTAAATATGGCTGGGGCAAAGGCTGACCATTACGAAGTGGTGGTTAAACATAATGAGATGTTTAAGCTAAGGATACCACCGCCTACCAAGCGGTTCTATATGTATATTGAATATCAGGCGGCATTTGGGCTTGAACAAAGTGATGTAAGTTGGTCATGGGCTGATAATATCTATATACTTGACCAGGGTGACAGCATACATGTTGAGCTTGGGAAAGATTTGTATAAGTTTTCAGGCCGGGGCGCCGAGAAACTCAATTGCGAAAGCGAAATCTACAAAAATACCTTTATTGGTTACGGTCGTAGTGATACCGATGAAGAACAATTAATGTTCGAGCGGGGTGATTATAAAAATTATAACGCAATAATAGATCATAAGATGGACTCCCTTCTAATTCTACAAAAGGCCATTGTAGATAAATACAGGGGTAGTTTAGGGGATGAACTAAGCAAAATACTATTAGCCAATTGTTATGGACAACGTTATTACGCCATGTTGCGGAGTTATCGATTACGCGAAACTATGGGCTACAAAGACGTCCCGGTATACCGTAGCGCGGTGATAGAAGGTTCGGGTTATAGAAATATTGATTTTGGCCTTTTAAATAAGATAAAGCCTGATATTTTGGTTCAGTCACCCCTGTTTGTTGATGCTGTTTTCGAAAAGATAAGGTTCGATAACTTTGTGGTAGATGATAAAAAGGTCATTCAAATTCCTATTTATCTTAAGCAAACGTTTAATGATATAAAAATCCATTATAGCGGAGTTGTCCGAGATAAATTGCTGGCACTTTTCTTTGTCAACTTATCTAGGGCTAATACCGGATTAGATTATTTGGAAGAGGCAATAAGCTTGTGCGGACCAACTATTTATAAAACTATCTTACTCGATCTAAAACGAACGAAAACAAAAGGCCGTCCTTTCTATCCCTTTGAACTCCCGGACACCAAGGGGAATATGGTTAAGCTTGCCAATTTCGGCAGTAAAGTGATTATCCTGGATTTCTGGTACACCGGTTGCGAGAATTGTGTCAATCTCCATCACAATATGAAAGTAATACATGAAAAATTTTCAAATGATCCAAACGTAGCATTTGTATCCATCAGTATTGACAAAGACCGGACAAATTGGGTCAAAAGCGTATCGAAGGGAATATATACTGATCCTGGGGATGTTAACTTATATACAAATGGCCAAGCGGCAAAACATCCATTACTAACAAAATATGCCATTGAGAGTTTTCCAACGGTCTTTGTCTTAAAGAACGGCAAAATAATCAGTTCAAATCCGTCTCTCCAACTCGACCAAGCAGGAATTAAACAATTTGCTGACCTTATCGAAAATGCCATCTCCGACAAATCATTTTAAAACACAATCAAAATATTTCAATTACAATTAAATACAAATTATCACGTGAAAACAAATAAACCAATTTTAATCAGCTTTTGCCTTTTATTATTAAGCCTATCTTTTACTGTACGTAGCGATGCTCAAACACTAAACTTTTCAGGTGACTGGAAAATAAATATGGTCAATTCTGATTTTGAGAATCTGCCGACTTCGTTCGCCGCAAACGAATTTAAAATATTACAGAATCAAAATTCAATAAAATTCGATAGAGCAGTTTTAGTGAAAGACTCGATAATCAAAGTAACTGAAGAATTCAAATTCGATGGGAGAATATCCGTAACTACGCCGCAAAACAGGAAGAAAGAAGCAAGTATAAAATGGTCGCCAAATGGTACATCTTTAATTGAAACCGCAACTCAAACCGTGAATGATAATGGAATAAATAATCAATTTCAATCAATAGAAACTTTTAGCATGTCTGCGGATAAAAAGATTTTATTCTATACAAGACAAGTAATAAGTGATAAAGTGAATTTTACGATAAAGGCTACTTACGATAAAAATTGATATATTCAAACCCAGGAGTAACCATTAAAGGTTACATCCCGGGTTTAATTAATTATAAAAAATGCGTTTGAAAGCCATTTAGAATCCGGAATAAACGCCCTTATTATTATCAACTGGTACAAGCCATTGGTTAGCAGGTAAAAGAGCAGTTGCTATTTGACTACTGGTAAGAGTTGATGTAGTGATGTGACTTGCTCCAGCAGCGGTCACTTCATAAGCGCATTGAATGTTCGGCATTTGAGTACACGAGGCGGAGTTGTATGCTGAAGTTAAAATATCGTAATTGCCACCAACTCCCGTATTTCCGTATTCGTCACCTGCGGACAATTTACGAGCGTTTGTAAAAGAACTAAAGCCGATTGCCAAAGCACCTACCATTAGGCCTAAAGCTAAGTGTTTAAAATTTTTCATTTTCCATTTTTTTTAAGCTGTTTTTGAATAAACCTTTAATCGTAAAGCAAATATTGAAAGTGCAAGAAAGATCAGATTAAACCATAAATGCTGTATCCAGCTCATCTTTTCAATAACTCCTCCGCATCCACAAGGCATGTGTTTTGCCCATAGCAACATTCCAGCAATGTAACCTGTAAAAATGAGCATTAGGGAGGCGAAAGCAAGAAACCCCAATTTAAGGGTCTTGGGAAACATCAATAAGAAGGAAATTAAGATTTCAATGCAAGGAACAAACCAAGAAACAAATACAGAATACTCACGTAAAAAATGAACGTTTGCGATTCCTTTCTCAAATCTTTGATGATCTATCAATTTATTATAGCCAGTGTATAAAAATAAAAACATACAGGCTAAACCTATTGTAGTAACAGCATTCTCTTTGAACTTTTTGGATAATTCTACTTCTTGCATTTTAAATTTCCTATTTCTTTTTCTTTCAATTAAATGTGGCTTGAGCCACAGACAGGCGCGTAGCCTGAAAATTGATATTACTCTTTTCTGTCACGAGCTCCTTTCTTTTGTATTACCATAGTTTCGGTAATTGGTGAGTAGATGAATTATTTACTCAAAGGAACGACAATAACAATAGCCAAAACAGTATCAAAAGGGTTGTGATAAAATACTGCTGTTAATAATAATTTAATAGCTGTATGGCCAGATAAATAAGAAGATCATTCGGTCATAGTATAACTTATTTACAATTATTTTATAAATAACCCACAACCCCCTACTCCCCAAGGTTGTAAGCTATTCAACTACTACCTCACTTGGCGAAAGTTGTTTTTTAATGATTGAATCGATATCTTTTTTGATATTGAGGTAATTAGCCATGATCATATCGCTGTCGATCTGACGGACAACCGGCAATTCCTTATAATTGCTTTCTTCGTTTTTGAGAGCCTGATGATCATTTATAATTTCGTTATGAAATACTTTCAAATCAATCTTATTGTCCGGATCATCAGCAACTAACCCGACAAATTCACCCGACGATAAAGTCGCGATCTTAGAAGCGGGAACGGCGAATTCCAGTTGCGTTGACTTACTGATGGAAGTATCCTGACTATTGATCGTAATGCTTTGGCGTTCCTGCATGATTTTTCCAAATCGCTCACTCAATTGCTTGGCGGTATCGCCAGTAACCTGTCCTGATAAAATATTACCCACAATATTCATGATCACTTCTGCCTGCTCACGTCCATAATCTTTTTTCAACTGGCTGTAATCCTGAACCGCTAAAGTGGTTGCAACCTTGTTCGATCTTGCAGTAGCGATAAGACTGTCAATATTGTTAAAGTAGATAGTAGGGAATTCGTCAAAGATCAAGTTGCATTTCACCTTGTTTTTTTGATTGACCAGTTTAATAGTACGGGAGATATACAGGCTTAATACGGCACCATACACCTGTTGTTTTAATGGATTATTCCCCATACAGATGATCTTTGGATCTTTGGGATTATTCAGGTCCAATGAAAAGTCATTGCCAGATAGCACATAGTATAATGATGGCGATACCAGCCTGGCCATACTGATTTTAGCACTGGCGATTTGTCCCTCCAGCTGATCGTACGCCTCATTCTGCCATGCCGAGATAAAAGGATTGATTAATACCTCTATTTCTGGTTCCGTCTTTAATAATGCGAAAAGAAATTTATACTCCACCTGTGCCAATTCAATGGCGTGTGGCAATGTGCAATATTTCCCATTTTCATATTTCTTTAAAAACCAGATCAGTGCGGTAACAAAGTTTATGGGCGATTCAACGAAGAAATCACCTTGCTTCTTGATCCATTCCCTGTTCAATCCAAGCATAAAAGTTCTGGAAGATTCCATGGCATCCGTGATATCCCACATACTGGCAGGATCAAGCGGATTACACCGGTGCGACCGGTTTAGGTCTTCGAAATTGATGACAAAGAATTTGGGTTTGACCGGGTAGGCTTTGCTGTTATTCAATAAGGTATTGTAGGCTATTTTACTTAAGTCATCATATTTAAAATCGTAAAGGAACATCGTGAACCCCTTTTTGATATGTTGGGTAATGATGTGCCGGATGACGAAATAAGATTTACCCGCACCGGGTGTACCCATGACCAATGATCCCCGGAAAGGATTGATGATATTGATCCAACTGTTGCGCTCTTTCTTTTTGAGATAGTATTTCGCGGGAAGATTAATGGAATATTCGTTTTCCAGTTTCCGTTCTTCCTGCGGGAAGGTTTCATTTTCATCATTAAAGATATCCTTGTTGAGATTTAAATTAATGATGCGGTACATCATACTCACGCCGGTAAGAAAAAGTAAAAAGCCAATGGTCGTTACTGAAATATAAAGAGCCGCTATTAAAAGATAGGATACCTGTAGTTTAAATAAAATGCCACTTGAATAATATAGCACCAGTCCCAGCAGCGAATAAGTGATGGCGGTTGACAATTTAATGTTTTCCGCTTTTTTCCCTTTAGTCCCAATCAGGGATATAATCAGGAATGCTAAAGCCACTGACTTAACGATCAGGATGCTTTTAAAAATGGATAGTTTGTAAATATTGACCAGAACCCTATTAACTATAGGATAGGTAAAGTGCAATTCACTAAATGCGCCGTAGCAGTTAAAGTAGAAGTGCAGTATTAAAACAAGTATGCCCAAGAACCTTGTAAAGTCGATGATCTTTCTTAATGCCTGTTCGTTTTCTCCTGTTTGCATAACCGTTATTTTAGAGATTCAAATTCCTGCGTTTTTTCTTTTTCTTCTTCGGCCCGAACTGGTCAGGCAACGTTGCATTAGGATCGAGGGGATCCAATAATTCTGCTAATAAACTATGTACCCCGTGTCCGGTATGTATTTGATTTGTGTTAACTGAAGCAGGTGTGTTTTTTTGCGTGATCTGATCACCAGGTACGGCTACATGGACGGCCTGTTTATATTGCAAGGAATCAATAATGGCCGCCGCGCTGTAGTTCTTACCAAGGTCGCTGCCATTAAAAATGGTTTTATTTACCTGGTCGATATAACTTAAGCCGTAAATCCTACCTTCACTATTTCGCCTCACCACCACCAATACATTAGCCTTTTTTAATTCATTCTTAAATTGTTCCAACGAAATCGACTTAGACCTAACTTTATCAATTTTGGCTTTTAAGCTCTCTTTGAAGGGCTTCCTTAGAAAGTCATTCAGCCTGAATCTGTCTTCCAATAATTTCAAGGTTGGCTTAGCATAAATACTGCTGGCCTTGATAGGTACCCCGATCTTTTGGCCGTGTTTATCAACGGCCCAATAACGCAAACCTCCTTTGCTAAACATGACTGACTCTTTTGTGCCCTTATCGGCTGTTACATTATATAAGTTTAAAATCGCGTTCAATTCCGGCAAGCTGGTGAACCTATAGGACTTCGTGATCTCGTTGACAATATTGGTGATCCCTCTTTTTGTATCTGTTGCTCCGTATACTAATGGTTTGATGTCGAGATTATCAGCTTGTCGATTTTTCTTATCAGTTGCCCTTACCAATCCAAACTCTATTTCAATCGCCTGCCGGGCCGGCTCTGAAACTAATTTGCCGATGTTATTTAAACTGATCCGTTTACCGTCAGCCTGGATATTTGTAGTGACAATATGGATATGCGGGTGCCCGGCATCAAAGTGCTGATAGATCAAATAAGGTTGGTACTCAAACCCAATCCTTTTCATGTATTCGTCAGCAATCATTATAAGCCGCTCTTTTTCTAAATGCTCATTAACATCGAAATTGAGGGAAAGATGGACCGTGTTTGTTTTGGTCCTGATGTTTCTTTCAGCCAGATCGGTTAATCTAAAAAGCTTATCATAAAACGATAGTGCCTCCACGGTTTTTATGTACCCATTTGCTGAGATCAATTGTGCCTTATCCGTCTTAACTTTGTTCTCGTTATAGTTCAAAGCGCCTATCAGGCTTTTTCCACTTTTAATTTTTGCGACCATAGATCCGCATATTTATTCATGCCTTCCTTGATTTGATTGATCGATGGCTCCAGTCTGCCATTGATAATAGTTAGCAGATTCATCCACAATCTGGTGTCTGGGAAACCATGAGCGCTATTAATATTCCTAACCGCCTGGTTTAAATTATTACCGATAAAATTTAATTCCCTTCTCAGCAAAATCAATTCTTCCAATACCTCGTCCATCGATTTATCCCGGTGAATTACCGTAACCGGTTTACCTAAGATCATCGCTCTGCCGTACTCACTCAAATTTTGAAAAGTTGATTTTTTGAATCTTTTGTTAAGTGCATCTTCCTCGCTCGGTTTCAACCGGACCTTGATCCATTTTGAACGATTTTCATTGTCTTCTTCCATATTGTATTCGTTTAATCAAACCGACTTCGGATGGTTTGACTATGGCCCCGAACCGACTTCGGAGGGAAGGGCAAGATCCGTTTGTGGTACAAACGTACATCTTGCTAACTGCAAAAAGACAGCAGTTTAATCCCTTCCAAATTGCCATAACATCCCTCGCTATTTGATTTATTAATCTCCATTTTCCTTCAAAAATTTCTGTAATGCTTGTATCGTAATATCCTTCTGTGAAATGTCGTGCTGCGCACCGTAGGCCTTAATCTGTCTTTTAAGTCCTTTCGGAATCCAGTTGTTGAAACGCGCTTCTTCCTCCTGCGCAGGCGCGGTTAATTCTTTGACTGGCAGCACCTGTTGTATCGGCGTTTGCGGCGTTTCGTTTTTGATTTTACTGGCCAGGTTGCCCAACTTCTTTTTATAATCATCCATAGCGATTGAGCTTTAGGAACATTTGAATAATACGACAAATGCAGCAATGAATATTTGAATATTTCTATCAATGAATATTTGAACACATCTACATTTGTAGCTTGCTACAATTGAAGATTTAAACAAACCTACATTTGTTCAATTGCAGGTTTATTCAAATGAACATTTGTAAAAATGTTCATTGCTACATTTATACACTTATCAGATCGACGATCTCTTCCGCAAGAAAAGTCAATTCTTCTATCGCTTTTTGATCTGTACTTTTCAAAATACCAGAAGTCATAGAAGACCTCGCCAGGCTCACCCTGTCGAAGACACGCGTATTTAATAATGGTGTTCCCAGAGTATTGATCAGCTCAACGACTTCGGCCGTTATTCCAGATCTTGGCTTTAACATATTCAACACTATGCCAGCCTTTAATTTTTGATTTTGCGCCTGTGAAAATTTGATCAGGGCCAACGTAGATTTGATGGCCATTACATCAAAGAATCCTGCTTTTGTAGGAACCAGGACGTAATCTGAATAGCTGAATAATTCATTTAGCCTATTGGATAAATAGGGAGGTGTATCAACTATGATCAGGTCATAATCTAACTGGGGAATTTCGCTGATCTTGTCAGGAGCCAGAATATCAAGTTCAGGAAAATCTTCCTTTAAATGATAAATACTTCCCTGGAGATCGGAGTCGATCAAGGCAACCCTTAATTGGTCCTTGAAGCAAAGTGCCAGGTTCAATGCCAGTGTACTTTTGCCGACGCCACCTTTCTGGTGCGCCAATGTGATGATCTTTGCCATAATTAGAATCCTTAAATGTGAATTAATTAATTAATTTTCTGCCTAAGCCGCTTAACCAAGGCTTTTAAAAGTTAGATCGTTCACATGCATGAAACGAACAACAATCCTGAGTCTGGAAACTGTAATCGTTGTAAGACTCATAAAATCCAGCAGTGAAAGCTTTTCAAGATCAGATAGTCTTTCAATTCCCCGGTCATTAAGTTCCTTATTGAATTTGTGGGAGAGGTATAAATGATTATTTATCCAGTCCGTTTTACTGATTGTAGTAGCCATCCTGTTTCTTATTTAGATTTTTGATAAGTAGTGTGCTGCTCCAGAATTTGCTCTACCGCGATCATATCATAAAATACAACCCCGCCGATCTTCGTAAATGGCAGGGTCCCATTTGTTCGCAGATTATGTAGCGTCCCCGTAGAGATATGAAGGAGCTCTTTTACTTCAAAAGATTTTAACCACCTTTTAACTGGTTGGGTGGTATGAGTAGAAATTAGATTTCTAATTTCTGTGATCAGATCTTTCTTGAAATTGATCAGATCTTCAACGGTTGTCAATTGGTTTGCAAAAACCGGTGATTGTCCGTTATTCCTTTTAGCTTCGTTTGTTGCCATAATCAATTATTTTATGACAAAGGTTGGATTTAACGGCATTCAAATAGTCCGATATTGTCCGACTCGGACAACAACTATTTTTCAAAAAAGGATAATAGTGTTCATCAAAACCGCTACAATACATGCGATTTTTTGAATTTCGGATGTCGAAAATCTACAGCAAATTCGTTCAATGAAATTCAATAGGGTGCATGTAAACATGCAAGAGGGTATTACCTTGGTATTACCTCGATATCAGATGGAACAAAAAAGCCACTTACTAGTGTTGTAAGTGGCTGATTATCAGGTGGAGAATATCGGAGTCGAACCGATGACCTCTTGCATGCCATGCAAGCGCTCTAGCCAGCTGAGCTAATCCCCCTCTTGCGGATGGCAAAAGTAGTAAAATTTATAGAATAGCAAAAAGCTTTATTATTACTTAACATTAAACTCCGGATATTGCGCGCAGAAAATGGTTTTTAATAACATCCCATTAAAGATTCATCATTTGCTATTATCATAACCGGGGCAGGTTTACTTATTACAAACCCTATAAAACAAGTAAAGCCCCTGATGGGCAGGGGCCTTTACTAACCAATTATAAACCTAAATTATGAGAAGACTTTTCTATTGTTTTTCAACAGTGTAAAGGTAACACTAAGTTTTGTACTTTCAAAACTTATTTTAAACTTTTTTCAACATTTGTTATATATACTTGTTCATATCATAACAATTAAAACCAATCATTACCAACATCGCAATTATTTTATAGCTAAATCAATTTAAGTAAAGCTCATAAAATGATGTAAAAAAATAATGTTTTTATTCAATTATCTTAAAAAATCATCCGCTTTGTAACCTGATGCTGCAAACAGCCAAAAAAATCATTTAAAAATGTTCACTTTTTAATATTTTAGATGTTTTACAACGATAAAACTCCATTTTATATAAAAAATTATAAATAAAAATGTTTTTTTAGTGGTTTTTGACCCAAATTTATTAAAAATAAAAAATTACGCTTCGCAAACATTCACATTAAATCACTTTATCATCTTTGTGTAAAACATAAGTTACACTTAATGGCATCACCAAAATCTTCCCAAAACAAGCCTCATCTTACACCACTAACCTTATGGATAATGACCATTGCCACCGGCCTGGTGGTAGCAAATATTTATTATAACCAGCCTTTACTGGGCGATATTGCCAAAACTTTTAAGGTTAGCAGCGGCACTGCCGGGCATATATCTATGGCAACACAGCTAGGCTACGCGGCCGGGATGTTTTTTATTGCCCCGCTGGCCGATATGTTTAAACGCAAACGGTTAATGCTTTATGCCTTTGGCGTAGCTATTTTAGCATTACTGGCCGCGGCTACTGCCCCCAATATTAATTTATTAATACTCGCCAGCTTTTTGGTTGGCGCCGCATCATTAACCCCGCAACTACTGGTGCCAATGGCGGCCCACCTGGCAAAGCCCGAAGAGCGTGGTAAAAAAATAGGCGTAGTTATGAGTGGCCTGCTAATAGGTATACTGGCATCGCGTACCTTAAGCGGTATTGTTGGTAAATATTTTGGCTGGCACGCCATGTTCTTTATAGCCGCTGGGCTGATGGTTATAATGGGGTTCCTTTTATTTTTATTTTTACCCGAGGTTGAGCCTGACTATAAAGGAAAGTATACCGATCTGATGAAGTCTCTTTACCACTTATTTATAAACCAGCCCCGGCTTAGGTTTGCCGCGCTCAGGGGCGCGCTTTGTTTTGGTTGTTTTATGGCGTTTTGGACAACGTTGGTATTCCTGTTAGGTGAAAACTTTCATATGGGTAGCCGCGAGGCAGGATATTTTGGGCTGGTAGGCATTATTGGGGCAATAGCTGCGGGACTGATGGGCCGCCTAAGCGATAAAATGGATGCTTTTAAACTATCTTTCTTTACGCTGCTGCTGGTATTAATTTCTTTTGTGGTATTCATCTTCTCGGGCCATAGCATATTTGGGTTAGTGATAGGTGTAATAATTTTGGATATGGGTGTACAGGCCACGCATATATCTAACCAGGCTATCATCTTCGCGCTCGATGCCGATGCGCGCAACCGCATTAATACTATATATATGGTGTCGTATTTTATTGGTGGCGCTTTAGGTACGTTATTGGTAAGCTCGCTTTGGGGCAATTATCATTGGATGGGTGTATGCGTTACAGGCATGGCCTTGTCATCAATAGCCATTGTTGTGCACCTGCTTAACCACAAGAGTATGCAAAACAAGGCTACAACTGTATAGTGCCGACTACTGTACACAACACTCGTTACACAATTTTGTACAGTAAAACCACATTTAAAATTGGTATAAAAACATTCGTTTTTGCAGATACACAGCGCATTGCAAAATAATGCTGCATGGCTGTGCCTTATTTTTTATTCACTTTAGTTTTTTGGCACTGAATTGGAACAGTACTTATCAAATGACACTATTATGGTAATTGTAAAAAAAGACAATCAGAAAGTGGAAGAGCAAAAATGGGAGAACCCATTAAACCCTGAGAAACCGGTAGATGCCCGCGACCAGGAACAACTAGTAAGACAATATAAAGAGGCTAAAAGAAGAAAAGATAATTTAACAGGGGATGACAATACTAAAACAAAGAAATAACAGACATTAATTTAACCTAAAATATACCATGAAAGCTTACAACAAACCATCAACAAGTAAATTAGTAGCCCGTTTTGACAGGGAATTGAAAAATATTTTATTGAATGACCTGAAAACTTTAAAGTCTACAAAAAATCAATTTATACAAAGTTTAATATCAGCAGCTTAATTATAAATATTCAACCTAAAAAAATCTATTATGAAAACTTATAACAAACCAGCAACCAGCAAATTACTTGCCCGTTTTGATAACGAATTATTAAATATAATAAGGGAAGACTTAAAGGTTTTCAGAGATAGAAATAAATTTATAACCAGCAACAAACAGGCTACTGCACAGCAAAACTTAACAGCTGCCTGATCAATCATATACATCTACCTATATAACATTGTTTACATCACCTATGAAAACGATAGAGCTTCGCAAATTGCGGGGCTTTATTTTTTTGTGGCGTATTTTATGATCAGGCCTGCCGTTTTTGCCGATGCGCCGGGGCTGCCCATCTTTTCATCAAGCTTAGCGTAGTTATCGAGCATGCTTTGCCTGTATTCATTTCCATTCAGGATCATGCCCAGTTCAGCGGCGATGTTTTGGGGCGAGCTATCCTGCTGTATCAGTTCCTTAACCACCGGGCTATCCATAATAAGGTTTACCAGCGAAATGTATTTAATTTTCACCACCATACGTGCAATGGTGATAGATACCGGGTTCCCCTTATAAACCACCACCTGCGGTACGTGAAACAGTGCAGTTTCAAGCGTGGCTGTACCTGATGCTACAATGGCCGCATCGGCATGGGTTAGCATATCATAAGTTGTATTAAATAAAACCGGGATATTTTTACCGGTCAAAAACTGACTGTAAAATTCGCTGTTGAATGATGGCGCGCCCGCAATTATTAACTGATGATCAGGAAATTGTTCAGCCGCTTTTATCATATCGGGCAATAAATAGGTAATTTCCTGCTTACGGCTACCGGGTAACAAGGCAATAATTTTCTTTTTTGAGATTTGATTGGTTTTATAAAACGCGGCATCGGGTTTAAACGCTGCAATGGCATCCAGCAAGGGGTTGCCTACATAATCTACCTTCATATCCCATTGCTTATAAAAATCAACCTCGAATGGCAGGATGCAAAACATATGATCAACTACCTTTTTGATCTTTAACACACGTTTCTGGTTCCAGGCCCAAACCTTGGGCGATATATAGTAGCAAACCATTATGCCATTCTTTTTGGCATATTCAGCTATTTTTAAATTAAAGCCGGGGAAATCTATCAATATTAAAACATCAGGCTGCCACGCGGTAATATCCTGTTTGCAAAAACTCAGGTTTTTCAGAATTGCAGGCAGATTGACTACCACTTCAATAAAACCCATAAAAGCCATATCGGCATAATGCTTAACCAGCGTACCGCCTTCAGCAAGCATCAGGTCGCCACCAAAAAAGCGGAAATCAGCCTTGGGATCCTGCTCATTTAGCGCCTTCATTAAATTGGCGCCGTGTAAGTCGCCGGAGGCCTCGCCTGCTATTAAGTAATACTTCATTTAGCTATTATGTTACTACATATTGTACTTTTAGCTGGTAAAGAATAATTATAGATTAAATTTCCAACCGTTCAATACAGGTATGGCATGGTGCGCCGTCATATCAAACTGAACGGGCACTACCGATACATAATTATTATCCAGCGCCCAGTTATCTGTATCATGCCCTGCATCATTTAACTGGAATACGCCAGTTAGCCAATAATAGGGGCGTTTATGCGGGTCGATACGCTCATCAAATTCTTCGGCCCATTTGGCGTTGGCCTGGCGGCAGATCTTTAAGCCTTTTATATTCCCTCCTGCCGGAAAATTCACATTTAACAGGGTGGCAGGCGGCAAGCCATGTTCTAAAACCTGCAGGGCAAGTTCGCGTACATATTTTTTGCAGTGGCTAAAATCGGCCTGCAAGGTAAAATCATCCAATGAAAACCCGATAGAAGGAATGCTTTCAATAGCGCCCTCAACCGCTGCCGACATGGTGCCTGAATACAATACATTGATAGAATTATTTAAACCATGATTGATACCGGATACACACAGATCGGGTTTTTTGCCTTTAAAAACTATGTTTACGGCCAGCTTTACACAATCAACCGGGGTACCTGAACAACGGTACATTTCGACACCTTCATAAATATCAACCTTATCAAAACGCAACGGTTTACCAATGGTGATGGCATGCCCCATACCCGACTGCGGGCTATCAGGCGCTACTACTACCACCCTGCCGAGTTCTTTCATTACATCAATCAAAGCTTTTATACCAGGGGCGGTTATGCCATCGTCGTTTACAACAAGTATGGTGGGATTGGGGTTTTTCATCGATTGCAAAAATAGCATTTTCAAATTTGTGCCGCGATATAAAACAGAAAAGCCCCGATTGGATCAGGGCTTTTCTGTTTTTATAGGCTATTAAGCCATTTTACTACTTCATCGCGGCTTTTGCCGGTTTTTTGTTGCAACTTGCCCAGCATTTCGTCGTCTTTGCCTTCTTCGCGTACCAGATCATCATCGGTCAGGTCGCCGTAGGCTTGTTTCACTTTTCCCTTTAGTTCGTTCCAGGTGCCTTTTAATTTTAAATCGCTCATGATGTTTTTTATTTAGATGTTATATCAAGTAACATCCAAAACGCCATTTGGGTTTTTAAATATAAAATGAGAAGAAGAAAATTTTTAGTTATTTAATAATGATAACGCAATTGAGCAACATAGATAACGTCATTATCAACTTTATAAACCAAACGATGTTCGCTTGTTATCCGCCTTGACCAATAGCCCGTCCAATCATGTTTTAATGCCTCTGGCTTCCCTATACCTTCAAATGGAGTTTTTTCAATATCCTCAAGTAGCCTTGTGATTTTTCCCATTAAGCTTTTATTGCCGCTTTTCTTCCAATATTGCAAATGCTCAATGGCTTTAGGCGAAAATATTATTTCCATAGATCCTCTAAGGAAATCTTTACACCTTTCCCATCATTTATCTGTTGAATACTTTCATCCAAATCCTTTTTATTGGCTTCGCTCGACATCAGGTACTCAGTTTCATCCAATTCTTTCTCATACTTAATGCTAAAGGCTTCAAAAATTGCTTTTAAAGCTTTTTCTTGTGCTTCGTCTTTGGGATGTATGGTAAGTGTTGACATATTTAAATTATATATTTCAAATTTACGATTTTAGTATCAATATAAATAGCTTCAAGATATCCCCTTTTATCACAGCTTCCTACAAAGCCCCTGCCTTAATCTCATCCACTACAGCCGGATCAAGCAATGTACTGGTATCGCCTAAATTAGAAGTATCGCCTTCGGCTATTTTTCGCAAAATCCTGCGCATTATTTTGCCTGAGCGTGTTTTGGGCAAGCCGCTTACAAACTGGATCTTGTCGGGTTTGGCTATGGGGCCTATAATGCGCGATACTGTCATGGCGATATCCTTGCGCGCCAGTTCCTCATCGCCATGCTCACCCGGGCTTACCACAAAGGCGTAAACGCCTTGCCCTTTGATATCATGCGGGTACCCCACTACGGCCGATTCAACCACGCTGCTATGCATGTTAATGGCATTCTCCACCTCGGCAGTACCTATACGGTGACCGGATACATTTAGCACATCATCCACACGGCCTGTAATACGGTAATAGCCATCCTCATCGCGCAGGCAACCATCGCCTGTAAAATACATATCCTTATAAGTGGCAAAATAGGTGGTGCGGCAGCGTTCGTGATCGCCATAAGTGGTACGCAACATACCCGGCCACGGGAATTTGATACATAAGTTACCGCCTACGCCATTTCCCTCTATCACTTTTCCGTTCTCATCCACCAAAACCGGTTGTACACCGGGCAATGGCAGCGTAGCAAAGCTGGGCTTTGTTTTAGTGATGCCCGCCAGCGGCGATATCATGATGCCCCCGGTTTCGGTTTGCCACCAGGTATCAACAATCGGGCAATTCTTATGCCCTATCTTTTCGTCAAACCAATGCCAGGCCTCCTCGTTAATAGGCTCGCCTACCGAACCTAATTTTTTAAGCGAGCTGAGGTCTTTTCCTTTTAATACATCATCGCCGAAGCTCATGAGCGAACGGATGGCGGTTGGCGCGGTATATAATATGTTTACCTTGTATTTATCAACTATATCCCAAAAACGGCCTGCATCGGGGTAGGTTGGTATGCCCTCAAACATTAATGTAGTGGCACCTTGCGATAAGGGGCCATATACAATATAGGAGTGCCCGGTTATCCAGCCGATATCAGCCGTACAAAAATAAACCTCGCCCGGCTCGTACTGAAAAACGTTGGCAAAAGTGTAGCCTGCATAAACCATATAGCCGCCGCAAGTGTGTACCACGCCTTTTGGTTTGCCGGTTGAGCCGGAGGTGTATAATATGAATAGCATATCTTCCGCATCCATCTCCTCGGCTTCGCAATCCATATTGCCGCGGGTTTCTACTTTCTTTATCTCATCTTCCCACCAAACATCACGGCCTTTTATCATAGATACCGGGGTATGGGTGTGGGTAAGTACTATTACTTTTTTAACCGAAGGGCAGCGTATCAGCGCGTCGTCGATCACATATTTCATCGGGATCTCTTTATTCCCCCTTACACCACCGTCGGTAGTTATTACTATATTACATTCAGCGTCCAGTATCCTATCGGCAATGGATTGTGCCGAAAACCCGCCAAAAACCACCGAATGGATAGCGCCTATCCTGGCACAAGCTAAAACAGCAATAGCCAGTTCGGGCACCATCGGCATATAAATACATATCCTATCGCCTTTTTTGCCGCCATTATTTTTTAAAACATTGGCAAACTGGCAAACCTTATCATACAACTGTTTATAGGTTAACACGCGATGATCTTCAGAGGGATCATTGGGCTCCCAGATAATAGCAGGCTTATCGCCAAGTTTATCCAGGTGACGGTCGAGGCAATTTTCGGTAATATTCAGCTTTGCACCCTGAAACCATTTTATCTTGGGCTCGGAAAAGTTCCATTCTAAAACTTTGTCCCACTTTTTTCGCCATAAAAAATTATCGGCAACTTCCTTCCAAAACTGTTCGGGTTGTTCAACACTCTTTTTGTAGGCTTCCTGGTACTCAGGGAATGACTTGATTCTCATAATAGGTAAAACGATTATTGGGCGGCGTAAATTACACTTTTCCTGTATCAAATTTAAAAATCAGTAATAATTTAATAAGTTTATATACCTTTTTAAAGCGATATGCCTTTTAACAAATTAATCTTGCTTTACGTTATCTTATTGGCTTCATGCACCCCGAAAAAACAAAAACCTGCTATTACCTGGCTTTATGGCTATAGGCAGGTTGAAAAAATTAATGGCAGGGTTAAAAAGTTAGCTGACAGATATTTCACTTATTCGTTTAATAGTAAAGGTGATATAATTAAAATAGAGAATTTTCAAAACAGCAGCGACACCACGACTTATAATACGGTATATAATGAAAGCGGCAAGAAAACGGAATCAATAGGTTTATATTTTGACATCGGAAAAAAAATAAAAGAAGTTTATAAATACGATAAGAATGACCGCCCGATAAAGTGTATTAATGATGCGAACGACCCATCTACAGATACGGATCGGTTTATTTACGATAAAGTTGGTAATTTAACTGAACACCAGCAATATTTTGAGAAAAAGCCATTGTGGATATTTAAGTACAGATACTTCTACAACAAAAATGCAGTTTGTATTGGTGTTGAGCAGTCCATGACCACCTGGCGTGACAATTTTAAAACTCCTGCTAAAGACACCACGCGATACATCGTTTTTGATTCGAAAAACAACTGGTTAAAGGCTGTCAATTTTCTGAATGATACTATTACCCGTAAAATCACCTATTATTAGTGGTAAAATCTTTTTAAAAATATTTCACACCCCCTATTGAATTATTGACTTAAAATCCTGATATTTGCAAACTCTTTTAAGAAAAGGGGTTGAATTAAATCGATTGTCATGTCAAGAATTTGTGATTTAACAGGAAAAGGTTCACTTGTAGGAAATAACGTTTCTAACTCAAACGTTAAAACCAAGCGCAGGTTTCACCCAAATTTAAAGCTCAAAAGGTTTTATATTCCTGAGGAAGATAAGTGGATAACTTTAAAAGTATCTACTTCGGCTGTTAAAACCATTACAAAAAATGGTATAACCGCTTGTATCAATAAGTTTGTAAAAAAAGGATACATATAGTATTAGTGATTTGAGACTAGTGGTTAGAGATTAGTCTGTAAAAATTCAATACTTATAAATAATTAAGAAAATGGCTAAGAAAGGCAACAGGGTACAGGTTATTTTAGAATGTACCGAGCACAAAACAAGCGGTATGCCGGGCATGTCTCGTTACATTACCACCAAAAACAAAAAGAACACCACTGAAAGACTGGAAATGAAGAAATTCAACCCGGTTTTAAGAAAAGTAACAGTTCATAAAGAGATCAAGTAAATTGGTTGATTAGGTTGATTGGGTTGACCAAGTTAAGGTCAGCAGCATTCAATAATTCAACAACTCAATAATTCAATAATTAAAAAGAGATGGCAAAGAAAGTAGTTGCAACCCTGAAAGTAGCTGGTAAAGGCAAAGATTATTCAAAGGTTATTACCATGGTTAAGTCACCAAAAACTGGTGCTTACTCATTTAAGGAGCAAATTGTACCTAACGATAACGTTAAGGATGCAATTTCCGGAAAATAACCGGTAACGTTCTGATATTGATATGAAAGCCATCTTGTTTTTACGAGAGGGCTTTTTTTATTAGTCTTGAGTCCTAAGCCGTAAGTCCTTAGTCGGAATATGCGGTGTTTATATTGACTTAAGACTATTTACTATCGACTTAAGACTAATACTATGGGATTATTTGATTTTTTTAAGAAAAAGGAAAACACGCCACAGGAACAGGAGGCGCTGGATACCGGTTTGGAAAAAACCAAGGACAACTTTTTTTCAAAGATCACCAAAGTAATTGCCGGTAAATCAACCGTTGATGATGATGTGCTGGATGAGTTGGAGGAAGTGCTGGTAACATCGGATGTTGGTGTTAGCACCACCCTGAAAATAATTGAGCGCATACAGGAACGTGTACAGGTTGATAAATACGTAAGCACAACCGAACTGAATGGTTTGCTGCGCGATGAGATACAAAAACTACTCGCCGAAAATAACAGCAACGATTTTCAGAACTTTGAATATGGCAACCATAAGCCTTATGTAATAATGGTGGTTGGCGTAAATGGCGTGGGTAAAACCACTACCATTGGCAAACTGGCCCATAAATTAAAGCTGGCAGGCAACAAGGTTGTTTTAGGCGCAGCTGATACCTTTAGGGCAGCAGCGGTTGACCAGCTGCAACTTTGGGGCAAACGTGTAGATGTAAAGGTAGTGGCACAGCCCATGGGTTCCGACCCGGCTTCTGTTGCTTATGATACTTTGCGCTCGGCAGTGGCTAATGGGGATGATGTAGCGATAATTGATACCGCGGGCCGTTTGCACAATAAGGTGGGCCTGATGAACGAGCTTACCAAGATCAAGAATGTGATGCAAAAGGTAGTACCCGGCGCGCCGCACGAGATCTTGCTGGTGCTGGATGCCTCCACAGGGCAAAACGCCATTGAGCAATGCAAGCAATTTACCGAAGCAACCGCGGTAAACGCGTTGGCTTTAACCAAGTTGGATGGCACAGCAAAAGGCGGTGTGGTGATAGGTATTTCAGATCAGTTTAAAATTCCGGTAAAATATATAGGCGTAGGCGAAGGGGTGGATCATTTGCAATTGTTTGATAGAAAGGCATTTGTTGACTCGCTATTTAAACAATAAAAAATAGGATTTGTCATTGCGAGCGATAGCGTGGCAATCTCGTCGCTTGCATTATGAATGCGACGAGGTTGCTTCGTCGTTCCTCCTCGCAATGACATAGAAGGTAAATATGAAAACTAAAGGAATTATCAATCAACCAATTGTTCAGAAACCACGTGTTAACGTGGTAACTTTAGGCTGTTCCAAAAATATTTATGATTCCGAAGTATTGATGGGCCAACTAAAGGGCAATGCGTTTAACGTTGTTCATGAAGCTGAGAAATTAAACAGTGATGATATCATTGTTATTAATACTTGCGGCTTTATAGATAATGCCAAACAGGAATCTATCGATACCATACTTCAATACAGCGAGCTAAAGGAACAGGGTAAAGTTGGGAAAGTAATTGTTACCGGTTGCCTGTCTGAACGCTATAAGCCTGAGCTTGAAGCTGAGATCACCAATGTTGACTCATGGTTTGGTACCAACGACCTGCAAAATCTGCTGGCATCTGTAGGCGCTGATTACAAGCACGAACTGATCGGCGAGCGCCTGTTAACTACCCCCTCGCATTTTGCATACTTTAAAATAGCCGAGGGCTGTAACCGCCCATGCTCATTTTGTGCCATACCGCTGATGCGTGGCAAGCATTTAAGCCAGCCGATCGATCAGTTGGTTAAAAGTGCGGAGCATCTGGCGAAAAACGGTACTAAGGAATTGATACTAATAGCACAGGATCTGACCTATTATGGCCTCGACCTGTATGGCAAACGCAATCTGGATGATCTGCTTCGCCGCTTATCTGATGTAAATGGCATTGAATGGATCAGGTTGCAATATGCTTACCCGTCGGGTTTCCCGATGGAGATATTAGATGTGATGAATGAGCGTGATAACATTTGCAAATACATGGATATGCCATTACAGCACATCAGCGACGATATGCTAAAATCTATGCGACGTGGTATCACCAAACAAAAAACTATCGACCTGGTAAACACCATCCGCGATAAAGTGCCCGGCATTGCCATGCGTACTACCTTAATAACAGGTTATCCCGGCGAAACCGAACAGGATTTTGAGGAGATGGCGGAATGGGTTGAAGAAACCCGTTTTGACCGCCTGGGCTGTTTCACTTATTCGCATGAAGAAAAAACCCACGCTCATTCGCTTGTTGATGATGTTCCCGAAGAGATTAAACAACAGCGCGTGGATGCCATTATGGAAATTCAGCAGGGCATTTCATTCGAAAAGAACCAGGAGAAAATAGGCAATACCTACAAAGTATTGATAGATAAAAAGGATGGCGGTTACTTTGTTGGCCGTACCGAGTTTGACTCGCCCGAGGTTGATAACGAGGTTTTAATTGATGCCAGCAAGCATTATGCAACCGTTGGCAGCTTTGTTGACGTTAAGATTGACAGCGCCGAAGACTTCGATCTTTATGGACAAATTGTAAAATAACCTGTTTTTGGCTGTGTTGTGTTTGTTTTAAGATTTTAAAATCTAATTTCGAATATATAATATTGTTTTAGGGTTACCGTTTTGCCGGAGCAATTTCGCTCTGAAAACCTGAATAACCCTTATGTCATTGCGAGGCCCTGCAAAGGTACTTGCGAGGGCCGCGGCAATCTCATCGCGTTCACTATGCAAGGGACGAGATTGCCACGCAGCACCCCACCACAGGCCGGTTGGCTGCTCGCAATGACAAAAAAATAAATTCGAAATGAACATAATGGAAGCCTCCTGTATAAGTTATAAAGAAACCGGGTATTTCTCGCCAACGGTTATTGATTATATCGACGATAAAGCCGCATTAAGGCCTTTTTACAGTCACCGCCCCGATTTTAATGGCTTCGCCGAACTCCTTAAACATAAAAAAGTTGTAGCTGACAGAAAGATATTGGTTGAGGTTTTGACGGAGCAATATTCCAAAATTTCGGATTTGGTTTCGGAAAACATCAACTTACTTAATGACGCAAACACTTACACAGTTACCACTGGCCATCAGCTTAACATATTTGCCGGGCCGTTATATTTTATCTACAAAATAGTTACGGCTATCAAGCTATCGCGCCAGCTAAAAGAAAAATTTCCCGATAAAAACTTTGTGCCGGTTTACTGGATGGCATCGGAAGACCATGACTTTGCCGAGATAAATTATACCACCATTGGCGGTAAAAAAGTTCATTGGTGGTACGAGGCATCAGGCGCTACGGGCCGCTTAAACCCTGATACCATTCGCCAGGCGCTTAACCAGTACAAAGGTGTTTTAGGCATGGAGCAACACGCACCTGAACTTGCCGCGATAGTTGAAACCGCCTACACCAAGTTTGATAAACTGGCCGATGCCACCCGTTATATGGTTGATGCCCTGTTCGGGCAATACGGTTTGGTTATTATTGATGCTGATGACCACCGCCTGAAACAACAGTTCGCCCCTATTATGGCGCAGGATATTACCGAACAAAACAGCTATAAAAATATCACGGCCACAAATGAGCAATTGGAAAAGCTTGGCGTGCATATACAGGTTAACCCACGCGAGATAAATTTCTTTTACTTAAAAGAGCACCTGCGCGAGCGTATTGTTTTTGAGGATAACAGCTATAAGGTTTTAAACTCCGAGATCAGTTTTTCAAAGGATGAATTGTTGGGCGAGATAAAACAATATCCAGAGCGTTTTAGTCCTAATGTGGTGATGCGCCCGCTGTACCAGGAGTGGATTTTGCCAAACATTGCCTATGTAGGCGGCGGAGCCGAAGTGGTTTACTGGTTGGAACTGAGATCAAACTTCGAACATTATAAGATTGATTTCCCTATCCTGATCCTGCGTAATTCAGGCTTGATCGTGCGTAAGGAATATGCTTCAAAAATAACGCGGATGGACTTGCAGCCCGCTGATCTTTTTAAAGCGACGGATACGATTAAAAACGACTGGGTAAAGAAGCATAGCCAGCATAATTTAACCCTTACCGAAGAGTGGCGCGAGCTATCAAGCGTGTTTGAAAAGATAAAGTTGCGCTCGTTCAAAATTGATACCACCCTTGCCCCTTCGGCGGAAGCGGTACAGGCCAGGCTAAAAAAAGCGATAGATAACCTCGAGAAAAAATTAATAAAAGCTGAAAAAAGGCATTACCCTGAACGCCTGGAGCAAATTGACCATATAAAAGGCGATCTTTTCCCAAAAGACAGCTTGCAGGAACGTAATGAAAACTTTGGTTTGTTTTACGTAAAATGGGGGCAAGACCTTATTGATGAACTGATACGCAATTTTGAGCCCCTGGATTTTAAGTTTACCGTGCTGACGGAGAAGTAAACTAACAAAATACCCCATTGCTGTATTGAAATCCGAAAGATCATCAAGGTGAAATAATAATACATGTCATTTCGAATTTTAAATTCCGGAGGCCTCTCAAGATAAAATGACTTTATCAAGTCACAAAAAACTTTGTCATTTCGAACCTGCGTGTGCGGGGAATGTGATTCGGGCAGGTGAGAAACCTTATACATCCAGCTTTCCTGTTTTGAATTGCGTATAAGTTTTCTCCTCGCGCCCAGCACAACCCAACCAACTCGTCGAAATGACATGATGTATAGAACAAGGATTGATTTATTGAAAAAATTGGATAATTGATGTATATATTTACAATCTGACAGGCATTAACCCTTTTTTCACTATTGAACGCATCTCATTTAAAACAGCCATTGTTTATTGCAACTATTTTATTTGCAATGGGCTGCTTTTTTACTGCCTGCACCAAAAGAAACATCGTTCCGCAAAAAACCAATTATAACCCAACGGGTACGGGCACTACCGGCAGCGATACCAGCAAAAGCGATACCACATCATCGTTTAACGCGCCTACAGCTTTGGCCTTAGATGCCGCGGGGAATATTTATGTTGCCGATTACGGCAATAACCTTATCCGCAAAATAAGTACCGCCGGGGTGGTTAGTACATTGGCCGGGAATGGCAACCAGGGCTCGCTGAACGGGCAGGCCAATTTATCATCATTTAACGGGCCTACAGGTTTGGCGGTTGACGCATCGGGCAATGTATTTGTGGCCGATAACAACAATAACCAGATACGCGAAATTACAATTGCAGGTATGGTAACCACAGTTGCAGGCAGCGATAGCATTGGCGCGGTTGACGGCATAGGCGCGGCAGCCTAC
>Ga0302300_1000341_pt1 | contig 35028 bp, 25 predicted proteins | sample III_Palsa_E1_1_FD_198756 | JGI IMG/M metagenome (GOLD analysis project Ga0302300, IMG submission 198756) | Peat permafrost microbial communities from Stordalen Mire near Abisko, Sweden - III_Palsa_E1_1 | ecosystem: Environmental > Terrestrial > Soil > Palsa > Peat permafrost | place: Sweden...
TGCGTGCCAGCGCTTGCGCAATGGTGGGCACGGTCTGCGGTGGATAGGTGTAGTTGTTCGGACCGATCGGCTGGATCTTGCCATCGATGTCATAGCCGGGATCGTAATTGTTCACCAGGTAATACGCGCCGGGCGCGCATTTGCTCTCGATGTGCTTCGCGCGCAGGAACGCGAGGATGCTGCCCACACCGGGTTGCCCGGGGTCGGAACACTTCACGTAAGAGCCGCCTTCATACCCATCCTGGACATAGAAGTTCGCCGTACCCGGCATCGGGTTCGGATTCTCGATCTGGTTCGCCGGTGGCACGGCGATCACCCCGTCCTTGTTGAAGTAAGGCATGTCTGCCGTGGCCATCGAGAAGAAATTGTCGCCGGTGCCACCCATCACGGACTGATGGTAGTTGTCGCTCAAAGCAAAGGTCTGCGCCAACGAATGGAACAGCGGAGCATCACCGGTCGACATGTTCATGAAACCCATCAGCTCGCCACCCTGGGCCGGGTTGGTTGGCGTGACGCCTTTGGTGTCGCCGCCCATCCCCGTCGCGGCAGCCACCCAGGTGAACATGCCGTGGCTGTGGTTGTCACCGCCGGTCTGCTGCCACATCTGGAAGAAACGGTGCACCGGATCTCCGGTCACGACGGCCGCGCCCGTCGTGCTGTACGGCACGTATCGGGTGATCTGAAACGGGCCATTGGGCAGTGTCGCGGGAAAACGATTGTCGGGAAGCCCGCCAGCGGTCTGAAACGTAACCGGATCCAGCTCGCCGATCGTCTTCGGTTGCGGCAACGTGCCGTAGGCGCCGGCGCGAGCGGGATCGATGGTGTACTCGGTTTGCACCGCACCCTTGTCCTGCGCCGCCGAGCTGAAGTTTGGCCCCGGCGTGCCATCGGCCTGGATGATGCCTTCGGACAACAGATTCCTGATCGTCTGACCCGGCGGCGGGACATAGCCGCCGAACAGACCGTCGAGACTCTGGTTTTCGCCGATGATGACGATCACGTGCTGGATGGGTGTGGTCGTCGGCCCATCGGCCAGCGTCACGGCCGACGCCACCGCCCTGGCCGGCACGGCCGCAGACACCGCACCGCTGGCAGGAATCGAGACAACCGTGCGGTCCGCATCGCTGCCGACCGCAACCGTGCCGTCGTGCACATGGAAGCGCGTGACCGCGAACAGATTGCCCAGCGGATTCTGCGCATTCGCCTGGTAGGACGACTCGCCAATCGGATCGGTAACGGCATTCACGGGTATGTGGAGCGCAGTGAACAGCGGCTGCAGGACGCCGGTCACGTCCTTGTTCACCTGGGCCACTCGTCTGGCAGAAATGCCGGCCGCGGTTATTTGTGCCGCACTCGGTGCATCATGAAGCACCACGCCCATCACGCGCTGGGTCAGCAACGTGGTCAGCGGATTCAGATTCGCCACGACGGGTGACATCGCACTGTCAGGCGATGGAACAAGTACAGCTGACAACGTGGCCGGGGTCCCATCGCTGTCGTTGAACGGCGCGGTCAGCACAAAGGGCCCCGCGCCCTTCAATACGATCGTGAAATGGCCATGCGCGTCCGTCACGCTCGATTGCGTGTGATTTCCTGTACTGTCCGTGGCTGTCACTGGCACGCCGACCAGCAGCGCATCGCTGCCCGCAACACCGCTCACGCGGTAGTTCACATGGTTTATCGAGGTATGTGCGCCAACGCAAGCGGCCAGGGATATAAGTGCAGCCAAGCCTGCCAGTGCCAATAAACGAGGTTTCATCAAGTATCCCGGTAGTCAGTGCTTGAACTGTCCACGGACCTCTCGTGGCGCAGGCTATTCTGCAACTGCAAACATGTTTGCAGTTGCAGATGACAACGTTGATTTTGGCGCGGCTTGCGGCGGTCGACGCTAAGCTCATATCGCTCCGCTTCGGTCGCGGACTCGGCGTTTCGCATTCCCATGCCAACGCTCTATCAACCATGAGTCAGCGATAGCGCACCAGCGCATCGCCGAGGGCTTCCTTCAGCGGATCCAGCCAGGGCTCGTATTTTGTCCACTGGTCCAAGCCATCACGGAAGATTGGCTGGCGAACCTGTTCCGAACTGGCCGTGCGCACGCTGCGTGCCGTCTTGTAGAACTCCAGGCAGGACGGCTCGAAGGCCAGTCCGCAGAAATCAAGAATCCGCCGCACATTGCTCTCAAGATCGTCGACGACATCCTCATGATGGACACGCAGTACGCTACCCGGCAGCACCTCGTCCCAGTGTTGCATGACATCGAGATAGGTTCGGTAGTACCGCGCGATGTCTTCGACGCTATAGGTGAATTCCTGGCCCGTGGCAAAAAGCTGTTTCAGATTGCTGAAGCAGGAGGCGATCGGTTCGCGTCGTACGTCGATGATCTTCGCGTTCGGCAGGATCAGATGGATCAGGCCGATATGCCGGAAGTTGTTCGGCATCTTGTCGATGAAGTACGGCTTGTTCCCACGATAGATGCGGGTATCACTCAGGTACTTTTCGCCGAGGCGCAGAAAATCCTCGGACGTGAGATCAGCGAGAACGCCTGGATAACGCGGGTTGTCGAGGTCGAGTTCTCGTCCTCGCAGGTCAAGCACCATGCGTGGAATCTCGCCCAACTCATGGGTACCTTCGACACACGAATGGGATGCCAGTATCTGCTCGATCAAGGTGGAACCAGCGCGCGGCAACCCGACGATAAAAATCGGATCCGGCCGCGGAACGCCAAAACCTTTGCGGCTTGCGAAGAACTCACGCGTGCAGACTTCGATCTGCTGGCGCGTGTTGGTTTCGATGATCTCGGCGCGGTAGCGACTCTCAGACCGTTTTAGCGCGTTGCCTTGGCTGTAATAACGCCACGATTCAGCGTAATCACCGTGATCCTCGAACGCCTTGCCAAGCGCGAAGCAAAGATGGCTGCGATCGACGGGCTGCGTGGCTGGCGCTGCTTCCGCAGCGCGCATGCGGGCGATCTCCGCATCGGCGAAGCGGTACGTTTTCAGATTCGCCAGGCTCCAGTAAGCGTCACCGAAATCCGGACGGGCGTTGGCGGCGGCTCGATAGGCCTCGATCGATTCCGTCTGCCTTCCCTGCGTCTTCAGCGAATGCGCGAGTGACAGATGCAGATCGGCCGCGCCGGGCAGCTCTTGCAGAAGCTTCTGGTACAGCGTGATGGCACGATCGTGTTCGCCCAGACCGACGCTCGCGCTGGCGTATAGCGCTCGGTAATCAATATGATTGGGCTCGATCGCAAGCAGCTTCTCGGCCTCCTCACAGGCACGCTGGTACAGGTGACGCTTGAGCAGTACGCATGCATAGTCGTAGCGCGCCGCACGATAATCCGGCGCGATCTTCAGTACGGCGTCGAGCAGTATTTCGGCATCGTCGAGCACGTCGCGCTTCAGGCCGATACGCGCGAGTAAGCGCATCGCCTCCACGTCGTTGCCGGCCTTGAGTAGATAGGCGCGAATGATCTGTTCGGCAGGTTCAAGTTCGCCGTCCGAGAAATAGCCGGTCGCGCGCACGATCTCGGGCGCCAGGCGCTTTAGCGTGGCGACGTGCGCAGCGGCAGTGGCCGCGTTGGCGCTATCGCCCGTCATGCGGTAAAGGCCTTCGAGCAAGCTCCAGCTCGAAGGCAGCGCCGGGTTGATGTTGACCGCAAGCAGCAGCGCGTCAATCGCGCGCGGCGCATCGCGCAACGCCACGTAACAGGAACCGCGCTCCTCGTGCATACGGCTGTAATGCGGATGTTGCTGTTCCATGCACAGCAGTGTCTGCAACGCAGCGTCGATCTGTCCCAGATAGCGCTGGCTGCGGGCTACCAGATAGAGCACTTCGACATGGTCGGGGGTCTCAGTCAGCAACGTCTGCGCCGCCGGCAACGCGTGTGCGTGCTGCCCGTCCACCTGCAGCTGACGGATGCGCCGCAGGTGAAGCTCCAGCGGCGAGAGAGTTGGATCGGTTGCCATAGCGTTCATGGGTATAGAGGAAAACCATTGATAGTGGGGGCAAGCTTCCTGCTCACCCCCATTCTATTTGCATCAACTTCGGGCGACGTTGGTCGTTTAGAACTTGAAGCCCATCTTCAGACCGATCACGCGCGGATGTATCGGTACCTGCGACTCGATGAACTGGGCCGAGGACGTAAACACGCTGGCATTGCTGTTGTTGAGGTTGGTACCGTAAAGCGACACGTTCCAATTGTCCTTGGCCACACCCACCGATGCGTCGACAGTGTTGTAACCGGCCTGCAGGTAACGCAGCTCCACCGTGGTGATGTCCGTCACGCCTGCGCCGCTCGGATAGGTTGCCGGCTGGTTGTACATCGAACCGGTGCGGTTTGCCCCAATCTGCCAGAACGCCTTGTAGCCACCGCCGAAATCCCAGTCGTAACGAAAGCGCAGATTGACCTGCGAACGGGGCGAGAATGCCGGCGTGCTGCCAATGTTGCCGAACGGATTGGCGAACGGCGTCTCAGCGCCAATGGCTCCGGTTTCGACAATGCACGCGTTATAGCCGGCCGACCCCGGAATATTGTTGACCAGGCACGGTGAGTTGGTCTGTTTGGCATGGTTGAGCGAACCGGAGCCGATGAGGGACAGGCCATCGGTAATGCGTGCCTGGAATTGCAGCTCCAGGCCTTGAATCTTGAAGTTCGGCCCGTTGACCGCGAAGGTGGTGTTACCCAGCACCAACGGGTTGAAGAACTGCTGCTGCACGTTGTTCCACCGCATGTCATACAGTGAGCCGTTGAGCAGCAGGCGGTCATCAAGGAACTCGGTTTTGAAGCCGATTTCGTTGTTGGTCAGTGTGTCGGGCGCGTAGCTGATCGGCTTCTTGTACTGCGGCTGGCCATCGAGGTTAGCCACGTCCGAGGACGTGCGGTTGAAACCACCCGGACGGAAGCCTTGCGAGAAGGTGTAATACACCATTGCGTCCGGCGTGATGTGCCACGTCAGGTTCGCATTGCTCTTAAAGCCATGATAGGTGGTATGGGAATTTATCACCGTGTCATCGCCAACATAGGTGCCATTGGGGACGTTCACCTGGGCACTGGTGGTATAGAACTCCGTACCCGTCTCGTATTCGGAGTAGTGGTAATAGCGCGTGCCGGCGGTCGCCGTCAGGACATCGGGGATGATGTCATACGACATCGAACCGAACGCGGCCTCCTGCTTGTAACCGCGCTTCGCGTTTTCACCAAATGCCGTGCCAGCGGGCAGCGCGACACCCGGCGAGGACTCCGCAACGGCTACGCAGGGATTACCGCCGTCGAGGGCAGTGGCAAGGTTTTGCGGCGTACACGACGGAATCGTGTTGTAGTTGAACCGCATGTGGTCGTCGATATTGAAGTCTTCGTAGTACAGACCGCCGATGGCACGCAAGCGACCGTCTTCCGGTGTGCTCAGCCGCAGCTCGTGGCTCTGATGCGTGCTGGTCACGTGGTCGTTCCAATAGCCTTCCGGCGAATAGCAGGTCGGCTTGCCGGCACCTGAAATACCCGCGGACGTACCGGTGCATTGGTAATAGATGCCACCCGCGCTGCGCGAGTAGTTGGTGTAGTCCTGCTGCTCGCTGATGCGGCGATTCGTGTAGCCACCGGTGTATACGACCGAGAGGTCGCCGACCTGGCCATTCAACGTCCAGGCGGTGTTGGTGTCATGGTCATTGTTCCAGGCCGGCACGAACGCGGTGATCTGGTTGGTGCCAAGCGTCTGGCCGTCCGCACCCACCGGATACGTTGAGGCTTCCCCTTTGGCATCCAGGTTCTGGTAGCTCTCGGCGATCAGCAGGTTCCAGTTGTCGTTGATCTGCCACAGTCCGGACAGGCGCGCCCCTTGGGTATCGACCGGATTCCAGTTGTTCTGCGCCACGGAATAGTTGTTGAAAACCGAGGTGCCACCGGCAGCTATATAGGGGGCCATCACACCACCGCCGTCGGTGGGCTGCCGGGTGAACGTGCTCGGCACGTTGTCGATGTAACCGCCCTGATGATCGTTGTAGATCACGCCACGCAAAGCGAAAGTGCCGGGAATGATTGGCAGGTTCAGCACTGCATTGGCCGAATTGTTCGGAGCGCCACCGGCGGTCACGCTGGTACTGGCTTCAGCGCTGCCGCTGACCTTGTCGAGATTCGGCTTGTTGGTGATGTAGCGCACGGCGCCAGCTTCAGCGCCGCCACCGAACAGGGTGCCCTGCGGGCCTTCAAGCACTTCGACGCGTTCCATGTCGACCATATAAATGTCGAGGTTACGCGCCGGGAACTGCATGGACTGGTCGTCCAGATAGACGGCCACGTTCGGGAACGGTGCGATGGTCGCGCTGGACTGGTTGCCGAGGAAACCGGTGCTCAGGCCACGCATGTAGATGTTGCCCTGGCCCGGGCCGTTAGCAGCGAAAGTCACGTTGGGCAGGTATTTGATCAGGTCACTGAATGACGTGGCGTTCAACTGCTGCAACGTGGTGCCGGTGAAGGCCTGAATCGTGATCGGTACGGCCTGGATGTCTTGCGTGGTGTGTTGCGCGGTGACGTTAATCGTCTGCAGCGTGTTCGCGTTGGCCGGTGTCGCCGCGGCCGAGCTTGCCGCAGGCGATGTAGCGCTGAGCGCAGCAGCTGTCGGGGCGCTGTTGGTGGATGGGGTGTTGTCTTCAGCGGCATAGGACGCGCGGCCTGCGACGAGCGCAGTTAGCACCGCGAAGGCGATTTTATTGACTTTCAAAGGTCTCTCCAGATGGTCTATAACGGCGTGTCATAACGCAGCGAAGTCAGTCGCCTACGGCGCAGATAGCGACGCAGACTGCATAGGCGGTTGTGGAATCTTGGTTTGCTCGGAAAACTGACAGCGGCAAGTCGCGCGAGGCATCCTGGAGCGCGCACCAATGCCGTAAAGCACCCCAAGCTGAGATGAAATATTCAAGTGTTCCCCTGGGTACGCCTTGCGGTTGACGGCGTCTTGCATTGCAGCTGAATCTGATTGCGTGAATGTTGTGCGGATATTTCAAAGTGAATGCGTCCATGCAACAGGCAGTCCTACTTATCTAGTGCTGCTGTATGCATTCGTTTTTTCTGGTGATTTATGCTGCGTTTCTACGAAGCAAATGCATGAAATTACGAACCTCGCAACGCGAGCCATATCTGTCACCGAAACCACCGCTGGATTTAATGAAGCGGTTCGGTGGTACTGCTCAAACCGTTTTCCATATGCCCTGCCAAACGTCGTGACCAGTTGCTGAGGCCGGAAACGGTGGCTTTAAGGTCATACCAGTTGGCGTTGGTGCCGATATTCCAGGTGTCGCTGACGCTGCCACCGGCCTTGATCGTGTACATGCGAACATCTTCGGTGTTGTAACCGTTGGTCACGGTCATCGTGCAGCTGCTGGTACCTGTATTCGTCATGGTCAGTTGGATGCTGTTACCCGTGGGGTTGTATGTGATCTTCGTTTCAGGCATGACCGACGCCGTCTGGGCACTGCCTTGCCAACTGCGCAGGAAACCATTCGGTCCATGCGCCTGAAGCGCATACACGCCGCTGCCGAAGACGCTACCGTTCCAGTAATCGGACAGGGATTTATTGGCTTCCACGGTGTAGGTCCACGGACCCGGATAACTACTGCGATTGAACGCATAGACCTGAAACACCACGCCTACCGTGCCGGTGTTGATGAAACTGATATCGAACTGGTTAGCCGAGGTGTTGATGCTGCCTTGCGCATCCAGAACGTACGGAAGCGCGCATGCCGGATACGTACCCGACTCGCTCTTGGGCATGGTTTGCGTGGACGGTATCGTCGGCGCCGGCAGCGTGGAGCATTCGTTGCTCGATTGCGAAACGTAGTTGGCGGTCGAAGGCAAACTCGGCCAGGTGGTGTTATCGCCACTGAAATTGAACGCCGACGTAAGGTCACCGCAGACCGCACGGCGCCACGCACTGATGTTGGGCTCTTTAACCGCAAAGCGCTGCTCGAGAAACTGCAGTACCGAGGTGTGATCGAACACCTGGGAACAGACCCGGCCGCCGTAGGTCCACGGCGAGATGAGGATCATCGGAACGCGAAAGCCCAGGCCGATCGGCGAGGAACTGATCGTGCCACCGGACTCGTTCACCGTGGTGAGCTCGCCTGCCGTACTGACGGTAGACGAACCACCCTGGACGCTGGACGGTGGGCTTGGCGGCGGCATGTGATCGTAGAAACCACCGTTCTCGTCGTAATTGAGAATGAAGACGGTTTTGGCGTATACGCTCGCATTGGAGGCCAGTGCGCTGATCAACCGCGCGGACAGATCTTCACCATCGGCTGGCTGATAGCTCGGGTGTTCCGACAGCGTGCTTGGCGCAATGATCCACGAGACCTGCGGCAAGGTGTTATTCGTGACGTCGCTCTGGAAGGCCGCGACAATATCTGCGACTTTCGCCATGCCCTGCTTGTACAGGGCGGAGCTGGTCGTGGCTTTCTTGAAGTTGGCAAACCACGCCAGTGCGTTGTCGTCGAAATTATCGGCCTCCTGGTATACCTTCCAGCTGATGCCGGCAGCCTGCAAACGTTCGGCATAGGTGGTCCAGGTCCAGCCTGAACTGGACTCGGTATCGTCCAACACGGGCGACTGGCTCACCGAGAGACCGTTGGTGCCCGTGAAAAGAAAGAGGCGATTGGGATTGGTGTCAGTCAGGCTCGAACAAAAGTACTGATCGCACATAGTGAAATGGTCGGCGAGCGCGTAGTAAAACGGAAGGTCGGCGCGATCAAAGAAGCCCATGCCAAGGCCCGCCGATCGCGCCGTGTTCCATGCGTTGAACTTGCCGCCATTGACGATTTCCGTATCGACGGTGAAACCCATGGCCGACGCGCTGACGCAGGTCGCATTGGTCGTTGTGGTATCCATGTGGAATGGCACCGTGTAACCCGCCGAATTACCAGTACTCGGCTGCTGCCATACGTTGTTGGCAGTGAGCGTGGTACTCGGGAGCGGCGCTGGAACAGGATCGTTGAAGCCACGCACGCCCGGTCGGCTGCCGTAATAATGATCGAACGAACGGTTTTCCTGCATAAAGATCACGACGTGTTGCACGTCGCTGATGGTGCCGGTCACCGTGGCTGCCGGCGTGGCCAACGCTTCGCGGATAGCCGGTGGCAACATCGACATAAACGTCAGTCCACCAGCGGCCCCGGCCGTCATTCTCAAGAACTGCCGCCGCTTGATATCGTTGATCTCGCTCACGTCGCTCTCCTGGTCAGGTTGAGTTTTCTGCTGCTCTACACCGATAGGCCGCTAGGAGAACGCAAAGAGGTTTCAGGCGGTTGCCAATCGCGGGACAGACGGCGGACAAGAAATGGACCCGTGTGCTGGGTTGTCTAGTGCGCGCGTGTTTTGCCTCTCACCATTGAGGTAATGAAAGTCCGCCGACTATGCGGACTGGCCTAGACAACGCCACATCGCTGTCATCTGTCGGCCACACCATGCCGGGCATTCCTTAAAGGTTTACCCGTATGCATCCCGCCTCGTGGCCCTCTGGCCCATATCGCCATCGAATGGCGATCAATCTGCTTGCTGGCGGCGCGGCCTTTTTGGCGTATGCCTCGATGTATGCATTTCGTAAGCCGTTTACGGCGGCGGAATTTGCCGGACTGCATTTCGCCGGCATCGACTACAAGGTTTGGCTGGTCATCGCCCAGGTCTTCGGTTACATGCTCAGCAAAGTGCGGGGCATCACCTGGATTGCCGCGATGCAAAGGAATAATCGTGCCCGTGCGCTGGCGGGATTGATCGGTTTTTCGTGGCTGGCCCTGCTCGGCTTTGCACTGATTCCGGCACCGTGGAATATCGCTTGCCTGTTTCTGAACGGATTACCGCTAGGCATGGTGTGGGGCGTGATATTCGGTTACATCGAAGGCCGGCGCGGCACCGAACTGATGGGCGCTTTCATGTGCGCCAGTTTTATCGTTGCGTCCGGTGTGGTGAAAACCGTAGGCAAGTATCTGATGCTGAGATACGGGGTCAGCGAATTCTGGATGCCGTTCGTCACCGGTATGGTGTTTGTGCCGCCGCTCTGTCTTGCAACGTGGGTGCTCGAACGTCTACCTGCGCCGAGTGCGGAGGATATGGCCGCGCGCAACGCCCGGACACCGATGGATGCGCAGAGCCGCAGTGCATTTCTGGTCAGGTTTCTACCGGCGGTGGTCATGATTGTGATGGCTTACATCGCACTGACCGTCATGCGCGATTTTCGCGACAATTTTGCGGCCGAGATCTGGGCCGACCTTGGTCGCGGCAACAGCGCGGCGGTATTCACCCAGACCGAAGTACCGATCGCCATCGCCGTGCTGCTGATTACCGCCTGCACGATGGCCGTACGCGACAACTTCAAAGCGCTGATGCTCAACCACGTGATGATTTTCGGCGGTTTCGCCATTGCGTTGATTAGTACGTGGCTGCACGGCATGGGGCTACTCGGCCCGGTCTGGTGGGTCGGCGGCAGTGGTTTTGGTCTGTACCTCGCTTACGTGCCATACAACTGCACGTTCTTCGAACGCATGCTGGCTACCTTCCAGGTGGCGGGCAACGTCGGATTCATCATGTATATCTCCGATGCCAGTGGATACATGGGTAGCGTCGCGATCATTCTGTTCAAGGAATTCAGCGGTGTGCATCTATCGTGGGCGGCGTTCTATGCCAACGCCGTGGTGGCGCTATCGAGTATCGGCATGCTGATTACGCTGGGCTCGGCGTTGTATTTCAGAGCCAAGACACGACATGCGGACATGCCGGTGGTTATGCCAACACTCGCGTAATCGCCCGCATCAACAACATACCGTCAGCGGAGGGCACACGCTCAGCTCAGTGAGGCTGCGTGATAGCTTTCAATAACGTGGCGCCGGCGTCGCTGATGCTTCCATCGTTTTGGATTACGAGCGCATCCGCTGGTGCTTGATAGGCATCGCGGCGTGCCAGGCGCTCAGCTATATCCGCATCGTTCTCACGCCCACGCGCAGCCAGACGTATGGCAATCGTTGCTCGGTTGGCGGTTATCACCACGGGTTGCAAAGTGGGAAAACGTTCGCGTGCCTGCGGATACGCATCACGCGAACCGTTGACCAGTACCTGAGCACCGCGCTCCAGCCAGTGCTGAATTTCACGACCGATGCCGTAATGCAAGCCGTGCGCTTGCCAAGTCAGCGCGAACAAACCGCGCTCGGCACGCAGAAGAAATTCCGCTTCGCTTAACGCCACATGGTTTTCAGCGCCGGCATCGGCCGGTCGCGTGATATATCGATGAGCACAAAGCACGTCATGCGAGACACCATGCGAACGGACCCAGGTCAGTACGCTGTCTTTGCCCACGCCCGAGGACCCCATGACGTAATAGAGCCGACCTTTCCTCACGGCGTGCGCTCCGAGCACAACGGCACGCGCTCCAGCAATTCGAACGGGCTGCCCGGGGCAGCTTCCCTGCAAATCGCCAAAGCGTCGATTCGCGTCGGTGGCAAAGCCGCAATGTGCGATTGCAGCCATTTACGCATCGCGAGTTCTTCCAATTCGCCGGCAGGTGCCGCCAGGGTCAGGTGGAAGCGATAGCGATCCAGCACATAGGGATAGCCGTGCTTTTGCAAAAGGGACAGCTCTTCCTTGTCTAAGCCGGCACCGCGATGCTGCAACGCTTCATCCGATAGCGATGCGCGAATAGGCTGCAGCTTATTGAGGCAAGCCGCAGCGAGCGCGCGTTCCGGGATACCGTCAACGATGGGACGCAGCGATAAAAAGCCGGCGAGCCGGTCCAGCCGCAGCGTCAATTCAAACGCGTCGAAGGTTTCCGCGAGCGCCGTGACCGCTGATCGCACATCGCCATAGCTGGCTCCGCTCATCGGTGCGAAGGGCGCATGGATGGTCGCGTGCCACCCGTAACGACGCGCATCAGCGAGCAGCACTTGGCGCCGTTCCGAGCTGATTCCGGGCAGACTGAGTGCTTCCGACAACCACTCGCGCCCCAGGCGTCCCAGCGCGGTATGGATGCCGGGACAGTAATAAATCGCGTAACGCATCAATCGTTCGCCATCAGCACAAGTTGTACCCAGTCGCCAGAGAACCGGGTGATGCCGTACTGCACCGGCACGCCACGCGTATCGGCATTGATGGACTGCACGTGCAGCACTGGACGGCTCGCCTGTTGCTTCATCAGACGCGCCGTTTGCGCCTCCGGTAGTCGCGCCGAGACGCGGGTATGTTTGCGCATGTAGTCATTGACGCCGAATTCGCTCAGCGTCGCAGTAACCGACCGCGTGCGGCGATACACCTCGGGCAGGCCAGGAAAACGCGCGGCGGGGAAATACGCCGTGCAGTGGTCGATAATGTGGCCATCGGCATGGCTCAAGGTATCGATGCGGAAGGTATATTCGTTCCGACCCAGACCCAGCGCCTCGGACACCTGTGCGGGTGGAATTTCACGCACGGCTTCCAGAATTTCAATGTCGTTGTCAACGTTGAGATTGCGCATGTTCTGGGTAAAGCGGGTGCGCAGACTGATCTGGTAATCCAAAGTATGCTCCTGCACAAAGCTGCCGCGGCCCTGCTCGGTGCGCACCAGATTGCGCTGTTCCAGATCCGCCATGGCCCGACGCACGGTATGCCGATTGACCGAAAATCGGGTCGCCAGCTCCTGCGCTGACGGCAGCATCTCACCGTGTCGAAATCGCCCCTTAAAGATGTCATCGGCGAGGATGTCACCAATCTGGCTCCACAGCGCCACGCCACGTCCGCGCTCGATCTCGCTCATACGACTGTACCTACCTGTCTATTCACCGTCATGGCAGCGGCACGCTGAGCTGCTGGAATGCACGGCGGCGGGATCATGTGTCCTGCTCTGTATAGATAACTAGACAATTGTGACAAATCGAGGAACGAACTATGGACACCTCCGACCACCTGGCGCGTGCGCAATGGATGTCATTGCTAGCGCAGGCCGAAGCGGCTGAGTTGGCGACAGCCATGGAAGGGTTTGCGCCTGCTGTCGAAAGCGTTACCTGGCTGCGCCCTGCACAAACCGGCCTTTACATGCTGCGCGGTCGCGTCGGCGGCACGGGTCCGCAGTTCAATCTTGGTGAGGTGAGTGTGACCCGCTGCAGCGTGCAGATCGGTGAGCGTATCGGTCATGCGTGGGTACGCGGTGGCAACCGTCGTCATGCCGAACTGGCTGCCTGCGCCGATGCGCTGATGCAGGATGTCGACCAGCGCCCACGTCTGCAGGCCCACGTCGTGGAGCCGCTGCGCCAGTCGCTGACCTTGCGTCGGGAGACCGCCAGTCGCAAGGCCGCGGCCAGCAAGGTGGAATTCTTTACCGTCGTGCGGGGCGACTGATGCTTGCCGCCTTCAGTCACCCGGTATTCGACAGCCAGCGCAACTTTCGCGAGCTACTCCAAGCCATGGCTCGTCCGGCAGCCCCACGCACGATGCCAGTAGTGGCGCCGGCGCCGGCGCCGCTTCTGCCGACAACCATGGCCGTCCTGCTCACCTTGTGCGATGCCGATACGACACTCTGGTTACAGGAAACCAATGATGAGGTAGCAACGCATCTACGTTTCCATACCGGGCTACGTCTGGCGCAGAACGCTATCGATGCCGATTTCGCCCTGATTACCAAATCGGCGTCGATGCCGCCGCTGAAGGCGTTCGCCCACGGCGATCTTCGTTATCCCGACCGCTCGGCCACATTGATCGTGCAAGTCGATGGCTTTCACGCCAACGCCGGCAAGCGCTTTGTCGGACCCGGCATCCGCGATGTCGAACAGCTGTTGATCGAAGGCTTGCCATCCGGATTCTGGCAGCAGCGCGCTTCGATGTGCACGCAACTGCCACTGGGTATCGACCTGATCTTTATCGCCGGCGAACGAATGGTCGCGTTACCACGTACAACCCGTGTTCTGGAGGATTGAATGTACGTTGCCGTGAAAGGCGGCGAGCAGGCCATTAGCCGCTCGCTAGAGTTGCTCGCCGAAGCCCGCCGTGGCGATCCGGCCATACCCGAGCTGTCGCTGGATCAGATCCGCGAGCAACTGCGGCTGGGCGTTGCGCGGGTCATGCAGGAAGGCTCGCTGTACGACGAGGAGCTGGCCGCGTTGGCGATGCGCCAGGCCGCCGGTGACATGCTCGAGGCGATTTTTTTGCTGCGCGCCTATCGCACCACACTGCCCCGCTTTGGCTATACCCAGCCACTGGATACCAACACGATGCGCGTACGTCGGCGCGTCTCGGGCACGTTCAAGGATATCCCCGGTGGCCAAGTGCTCGGGCCAACGTACGACTACACCCAGCGCCTGCTGGAGTTCGGAGTAGTGGCGCCCGACCCCTCTGTGCAAGCCGATGCGCCGTTGCCGGATGCCATGCCGCGCGTGCTGGATCTGCTCGATGCCGAAGCACTGATCGAACGCGTCGATGCTGGCAGCGATCCCGAACCGATCGACCTGACACGTGAGCCGATGATGTTTCCAGCCGATCGCGCCACCCGCCTGCAGAACCTTGCGCGCGGTGACGAGGGATTTCTTCTGAGCATGGCGTATTCGACCCAGCGTGGCTATGCCGAAAGCCATCCCTTTGCGGGCGAAATACGCATGGGCGAAGTCGATGTGCTGATTTGCCCCGAAGAGCTTGGCTTTGCCATCGAAATCGGCTCGATCACCCTGACCGAGTGTCAGATGATCAATCAATTTCATGGCGGCAACGGGCTGCCGCCACAATTCACGCGCGGCTACGGCTTGAGCATGGGTGAAGGCGAGCGCAAGGCCATGTCGATGGCACTCGTGGACCGCACACTGCGCTGCGACGAATTAGGCGAACCATCGGTCGCGCCTGCACAGAATCAGGAGTTCGTGTTGTCGCATTCGGACAGCGTGGAGGCATCCGGCTTTGTGCAACACCTGAAGCTGCCGCATTACGTGGACTTTCAGGCCGAGCTGTCACTGCTGCGCACGTTGAGCCAACAGCACGTGCAGCAGCACGCAGTGGAGGATGCGTCGACACCGGAGGCCTCGTCATGACGTCGAACTACAACTTTGCCTTTCTCGACGAAAATACCAAGCGCATGTTGCGCCGGGCCTTGCTCAAGGCCGTGGCTATTCCTGGCTATCAGGTGCCGTTCGGTAGTCGCGAGATGCCTTTGCCGTATGGGTGGGGTACTGGCGGCATCCAGCTCACGGCGGCATTGCTGGGACCGGAAGACGTGTTGAAAGTCATCGATCAGGGGGCTGACGACACGACCAACGCGGTGAACATACGCCGCTTCTTCGCGCGTGTGGCCGGTGTCGCAACGACCGAACGCACGACCGAGGCGAGCGTCATCCAGACACGTCATCGCATTCCTGAAACACCGCTGCGAGAAGATCAGATTCTGGTGTTCCAGGTACCGGAACCCGAACCGCTGCGCACGCTGGAACCACGGGAGGCGGAAACCCGCACCTTGCACGCACTGGCCGATTACGGATTGATGCACGTGAAGCTCTATGAAGATATTGCGCAGTACGGCCACATCGCTACCAGTTACGATTATCCCGTGTTGGTTGATGGTCGATTTCTTACCTCGCCATCGCCCATTCCCAAGTTCGACAATCCCAAGCTCGACCATTCGCCTGCGCTGATGCTGTTTGGTGCAGGACGTGAAAAGCGGCTCTATGCGATTCCACCCTACACGCACGTCGAAAGCCTGGCGTTTGACGATCATCCGTTCGAGATCCAGCGGTGGGAACAACAGTGCGAGCTCTGCGGATCGGGTGAGAGCTATCTCGATGAGGTTGTTACGGACGACCGCGGCTCGCGCCTGTTCGTCTGCTCCGACACCGATTACTGCGGCCAACGTCGCACAGGGCAAGCCGCATGAGCGCCTTGCTGCAAGTCCGAGGACTGAGTCATCACTACGGCCAGCGAGTGGGATGTCAGGACGTCAGCTTCGATCTGCACCCGGGAGAGCTGTTATGCATCGTTGGCGAATCAGGCTCCGGTAAATCAACTTTGCTCAAAACAGTTGCAGCACAACTTGCCCCAAACACGGGCTCGGTGCGCTATCACCAACGCGATGGCAGCTGGCTGGATCTGGATGAACTCAGCGAAGCCAGCCGCCGGCGCCTGGCGCGGGAGGAGTGGGGCTTTGTGACACAGAACCCGCGCGATGGACTGCGCCTTAATGTCAGTGCGGGCGCCAACGTAGCCGAACGATTGATGGCCATGGGCATGCGTAATTACAGCCAATTGCGCGATATCGCCAAGGGCTGGCTGGAACGGGTCGAGATCGATCCGGCGCGGATCGACGATGCGCCGACGGCCTTCTCCGGCGGCATGCAACAGCGCTTGCAGATCGCCCGCACCTTGGTCACCCAGCCGCGGCTGGTATTCATGGATGAGCCCACTGCCGGTCTCGATGTGTCGGTGCAGGCGCGCATTCTTGACTTGCTACGTCGGCTGGTTAACGAACTCGGACTTGCCGCGGTAATGGTCACGCATGATCTGGCCGTGGCGCGCCTGCTGGCCGCACGCACGATGGTGATGCAGGGCGGTCGCGTAGTCGAAACCGGGCTGACGGACCAAATTCTCGATGACCCCCAACACCCGTACACCCAATTGCTCGTTTCCTCGGTGCTGACGACATGACCGTTCCTACCGTCGCTACTTACGCGCCGCCGATGCTTGAGCTACGTGGTCTGTGCAAGTCGTTTGAACTGCATCATCAGGATGGCGCACGCCTCGATGTACTCGATGGCATCGACCTGACCCTGCATGCCGGCGAATGCGTGGTGCTCTCCGGACCTTCGGGCACAGGCAAGAGCAGCTTGTTGCGATTGGTTTACGCCAATTACCGCACCAGCCGCGGCACCGTGCGTATACGTCATGATGGCGACTGGCTTGATTTGACCGAAGCCACTCCGCATCAGGTACTCGACGTTCGAAGGCGAACGCTTGGCTACGTCAGCCAATTTCTGCGAGTGATTCCAAGGGTGCCTGCGCTGGACATTGTTGCTGCTCCATTGATCGAGTCGGGGGTTTCCGTACAAGAAGCCCGACATCGCTCCAGCGCCCTGCTACATCGGCTGAACGTACCCGAACGCCTGTGGCGGCTTCCACCAGGCACGTTCTCCGGCGGGGAACAACAGCGCGTCAACATCGCGCGCGGCCTGATCGTGTCGCGCCCGCTGCTTTTGCTGGACGAGCCAACGGCATCGCTGGATGGCGACAACCGCAAGGTCGTCGCTGAACTGCTGCAAGAAGCGCGCGCGGCTGGCACCGCTGTACTGGGCATCTTCCACGACGATGACATGCGGGATCGTGTCGCGACGCGACTATTTCCCATGCGCCAGTTCTCAATCGCCTAAACTCAACTCATCGGCACTTCTATATGAATGATTTCGTTCTTACCAATGCTCGTATCGTGCTCGACGATAGCGTCGTGCACGGCACCTTGATTGCCCGCAATGGTGTTATTCGACTTGTGGATGAGGGATCGACGCAGGCACCCGGAGCCATCGATTGTGATGGCGACTTCGTGATTCCCGGTCTCATCGAATTGCATACCGATAATTTGGAAAAGCATCTGATGCCACGCGCTGGCGTCATCTGGCCAGCACTTCCCGCCGTCCTTACCCATGATGCACAAATTGTGGCGTCAGGAATCACCACCGTATTCGATGCCTTGTCGGTGGGTGATCTGGAAGAGGAAAGCGTGCGCATAGATACTCTGCGCAGTACATACGACGCCATCATCGCCGGCCAGGCTAGCGGTGCTCTGCGCGCCGATCACTGGATCCACCTGCGTTGCGAGTTAGCCTATCCGCGACTGCTTGAGGCACTAGAGCCTTTGATGAATCACACCAGTGTGCGCCTGCTATCGCTGATGGATCACACGCCGGGACAGCGTCAATACCAAGACATTGAACAGTACCGGAAGTACTACAGCAAGAATCACATGACGTGGACCGAAGAGGAGTTCGCTGACGTCGTGAAGCGTCGCGTCGATCAACAGGCAAACTACAGTGCTCGCCACGAAACTGCTGTGCTCGACCTCGCACGCGGCAGAGATGTCGTGCTGGCGAGCCATGACGATACCGACGCCGAACAAGTAGCCCATGCTCAGCGCATTGGCGTGACCATTTCCGAGTTTCCCACAACGCAGACTGCTGCCGACGCTGCGCAAAAGCTCGGCTTGGCCACGGTCATGGGAGCTCCCAACGTGGTGCGTGGTGGTTCGCACTCCGGCAATGTCTCAGCCCTAGAGCTGGCCCAAGCAGATCGCCTCGATATGCTGTCTTCTGACTACGTGCCAGCGAGCCTTATGCATGGTGCGTTCATGCTGCACACCCACGCTGGCTGGTCGATGCCACGCGCCGTCGCCACGGTGGCAAGTAATCCAGCAAAGGCGCTGGGTCTGCACGATCGCGGCCAGCTCAAACCCGGCTATCGTGCGGATGTTGTACGCATGCGTGCTGTAGACGGCTTGCCCATCGTGCGCCATGTCTGGGTTCGAGGCGAACGCTCTTTTTGAATACCAGCCTGGGTGATTGCGATAAAACCTAGCTGTGTTGTCACACAGGAACGCTACAGTGCCGTGCGCTCTCCAATTAAAGCCCCGTCCCAAGCGGGGTTTCTTTTTGTCTATCGTTTGGCGACGACGTCCCCCGAAAACTTGATGCTCGAATACGCCAGCCTAAGCGGTGCTGCACATCTAAACGTTGTATACAGACTATGCCGATAAATTTGGCTTTTCCGCATGAATGGCATTTTTCTAACTCACTGATTGCCATAGAAGCGCACCAGCTATGCCTCCGTTTTGACGCCATAGTTGTTGCGAGGCACGCAACCTAGTTACCAACTATGGGCACATCAATGGCACCGACTATAGAGTTCTGTCCACCCATGGACAGAACTCCATAGTTGGTAATCTAAATTCCAACTATGCCGGACTCGACTTTGCCGGACGAATTGCGTAAGCACTATACGCACTCGTAGAAGCGGTCTCGGTATTGGACGACAACCATTTGTAGCCTGTTTCATCGCCAGATTTTTGAGATCTAACAGCCGAAAAGTGACGGCACTTCCACTATAGATATCCAGCCCGCTCACCTTTCCACAGACGCGTGGTTTCGTTGCAGGTAAGTTTTGCCCCCAGCTCTTTGGCCAATCGACTCGAATGGCTACTCACCCTCTCAACTCGATTTTTCTAATTCTCCCTATCGGTTTCTAGGTGTGCGGGCTTTAGCACCGCGCTGTTTGAATACTCGTCAACGCAAATCATCGAGTCCGCCAATCAATTGGTCGCTCGCGTTATCGAAAACGGCGACATTCATAGCGATGTTCTCGCGCTCGATCTGCTCTATGCCGTGTTCGGATTTTCCAAAACCAAGACCAAACCGAATGGGTTTCGCGTGCGTATCGACTTATCGATATTTTGATTGCGGGTATTAGGAGTGAGCGCATTGAAACCGAGTAGAAGCTAAGCCTCAACTGGCATGGCTCGACGAGCCTACGTTTGCTCACGCGAATATCCGTCTTGGGTGGCGGACGTCCCTACCCAACGATTCATCTAAGCTCAGAAGTTCGAGCGAACGTTGCGCCTTACTTCTGCCCATCGCACTCGACCATCCACTTCTCAGCCTAAGACGTTGCGAGATTGGAACAACCCATGCTGGCCGCCCCCACATTGAGCAGGTGCCGATCATCGCAAGTCGCATAGGCGACGCCACGCCCCAGCGACAGCGGGTTGGCCACCCAATGGACCGTGGCGGCGTGCTGCCGGTGCAGAAACTCGCCAAAAACCTCCGCGCCGGCAGTGCCACCGCCCAATGACTGCGTTATAAATAACGACATCCACTCGAATAGAGGCTAGTGTCGACTGCGGTGGTCTCCACGCCGCCCGCGGAGCAACTTTGAATGTTGAGAATCTGGTTATTCTGATCGTTGAAGATCATTCGGTAAGAGAGTCGCTGGAGCAGCTGGTCGAGCGGCGGCCGAACGTAGACGTTATTTCAGCAGACAACTTTTTCTCCGCAGCCATTTGGATCAATGCAGTACCCCGAATCGATTTGCTGCTGTGTGACTTTCTCCTACCTGGGCAAATGACCGGCGTCGACGTCGCTGACGTCGCGGTGTTATCTCATCCGGCAATAGCAGTCGTCATCATCTCCTCAGACGCGCGTTCAGAGATAGCTGGTATGCGTGACACTTATGCATTTATTCGCAAGCCGTTCGTAGGACAGCAGCTGAGCGCACATATCGATAAGGCGTTTCTCAAGCTGCATCCTTTGACGAAGCCCATTCTTTAACCGTCGGCTTGCAGCACGCAGCTGGAGGCGAGGATCGTTTTATCTCGATCGCAATCAACAATTACCACGTTGCTACCCGATCAACCAATTTTTAAACACTACTCAAAGCATGACAAATTGAATCGATGCCAGGGATCGATTCGATCGAATTTTAAAGCAATTAACTGTTATTTGTGGTGAGCAGACCGAACAAATCAGCGGTGTGCGATACCCGATAGCTCAACTCGACGATTGGGAGAAAGGCATTTGATCAAGGCGTCGCGGCTGACGTTAGAACACTTGACGACCGGATCGGCGTTTCCTCGCCCGGCACTGCTCATTGCTGCCGTCGGTATGCCACCCTCAACAAGATACCGCTGCACCGAATCGGCGCGACGCTGAGAAAGAGACAGATTGTAGCTATCACTGCCGATGCGATCGCTATACCCCAGGATGGAAATATTCTCGACTTGACTCGCCTGCTGAATCCTCTGCAGGAACTGCCCAAGATTTTGCCGGCCATCCTCGGTCAAATCCGAACGATTGAATGCAAACAGCGCATCTTCCGACAGACGGATTGGCTCCTGAGGCAACGGTAACGGAGCTGCGACGTTTGCCACCGTTGCAGGTGGTGGCCTGTCGAGTTCGGATTTGCAGGCTTCTGGTTTCCAATAGATAGCTTGAGCCCGATGATCCTTATCGAAAACAACCTGGTACTGGCAGCTGGAATATTCAGCGATGCCGCTCGCTTTTCGGAAATCGAAAATATAGTTCCACTTTTTCACGCCAACCACGCCCTCGTTGAAATGCGGTGCGCCGAGCAAATCATAAAGCTGGTCCTTGGTCATGCCAGGCTCAACTTTTTCAAGGTTCTCCAGATTGACGAAGGTTCCTTCCGGCCTGACGGCCTTGGATGGATCAGGGAAAGTTATTTCCTTCACCACGCCGTTGTCTGTGGCAGCATGTTTAGGCACAGTGCTGCATCCTGCGATCATCAGCAGCCCTGCAAAAGTTACTGGCAGAAATCGCAGACCGTGCGGTGTGAACAAAAGCATGATGCGCTCCCTTTACCTGTCGATAAGAGTCAGCTTTCTACTGCCCGGCCTCACCACTGCATACCTGCGCCAACCGAAACACCACCGTCTCCGCGGGTATCGACAGAGCCGGTCATCTTGTAGACCCAGCGGCCGCCTTCGGAGATAGTTGAAACACCAATGGCTAAGCTGGACTCGCTTCGGAACGTACCTGCCGCCACGGCAGCCATGCTCTTTCCAGGCTCATAGGCTTGCGGCAAGCCGGCCATCGCCATGGCTGCTGCGACGCCTGCGTTGGCCCGATTGCCTACCTGCTGAATTTCATTGCTGAGCGCACCAACACGCTGATCGGTGTAGCTGTTCGCCCAGTTTTCCGCCTGTTGCACGCCCGTATTCAACTGCCCCACGTTCGCCGCATCGGTATCTGACGTCCCTGCAGCAACGTTGGTGATTTGCCGCTCGCCTCCCGCAGTACCCACAGAAACCGTATTGTCCCTGTTGGCAAGAGACCCTGCGCCCAGCGCCACGGAATTGTCTGCAGCAGCTGATGCACCGTTACCCACCGCCACGCTATTGGTTCCACTGGCGCTAGCCACTGGGCCGATCGCAACACTGTTCGTGCCACCGGCCGTTGCGCCGCCAAGCGTAGAGTTCACCTGCACGTATTTGCTGTTTGCGCCGCTGCCCTGCGTGAGACTATTGATGTCGTTGTAGAGGCTGTAATTGCTGTACATGTTGCTGGCGTTCTGAGTCCAGTTCCACAGCTGTGAGCCATTCACAGCATCCGTACTGGTCGCCGTTTCAGCGCCTGCGGCGACATTCGTAACACCGACAGGCGCACCACTTCCATTGCCAGTAAGGGTAATCGTATTCGTTGGATTGCCGGAAGCGTCGGCATCGTAGAGCACGGCAAGATTACTCATACCGCCACCAGTCGTCGATACTGCCTCCAGCTGCGCCAGGTTCACTGCATCATCCGGAGCGGAGCCCGCCGCGACACCGGTGATCTGACGATTGCCCACGTTCAACTCGCCAGCTGATGTTTGGGGTGCCGAGAGACCATAGGCGGTGTAGTTGGCAAGTGCGCCCACGACGGTTGCAGATCCGGCACCCAGCGCGATGCTGTTCGCAAAGCTGGCATTGGCACCACTGCCGATGGCAATGCTGCTGTCTGTCGAAGCCACACTGTTGTTGCCAACCGCAAGCGCGTCCGAACCGGATGCCAGGGCAGTCGGACCGGCTGCTATTGCATTGGTGCCCGTGGCTTGAGATGCAGCCAGTGTGGAGTCGACGGCGTAATACTTGCTCCCAGCTGAATTGTTGATGTCGTTGTAAAGGCTGGTATTGCTGTATTGATTGCCGGGATTCAACGTCCAGTTCCACAGCTGTGCCCCGTTTACGGCATCGGTGCTTGTCGAACTCACCATCCCTTGATGGAGATTGGTCAAGGTGGTTCCGTTGGTCAGTCCGCCATCCGTGCTCACCACACCCGCAAGTGTCACGCTCGTCCTGGTGGCGTTGTCGTACTGCACCGAATTCGCTGCGACCGATGTCACACCCTGCAACTGCTCAACGTTCACGGCATCAGTTGCCGCACTGCCAGCCGCCACGTTGGTTAGCTGACGCTCTGCACCTGGGGATCCTATCGACACCTCCCCAACCGAATTCTGAGGCGTGCTGAGACCGTAAGCGGTGTAATTGGTGAGCGCACCGACCGTGGTAAGCGAGCCGTTACCGATCGCAACACTGTTGGCGAAGCTGGCGTTCGCCCCCGTACCGAGCGCAATGGAATTGTCGCCGCTCGATTGTGTGCCGCTGCCCACCGCAATGGATGAGGCACCCGTTGCTACCGACGTGGGCCCCGCTGCAATCGCATCGGTGCCAACAGCATCACTTCCTGTTCCAATGCTGTTGACCTGGAAATACTTGCTGCTGCTCCCGTAGATATTGTTGATGAGGCTGTTCGTAGCAAACAGCTGGGCGCCATTGACGGCGTCGGTGCTCGTCGCACTGAGGTTACCCTGATGCAGGTTGGTTAACGTGGTTCCACCGGTCACGCCACCATCCGCGCTGACTGGACCTGCAAGTGTCACGCTACTCTTGGTGACATCGTCGTACTGCACAGAATTGGCAGCGTCTGCCGCCACGCCCTGCAACTGCTCGACGTTTACCGCATCCGTAGCTGCGCTGCCAGCGGCCACGTTGGTTAACTGGCGTTCGGCGCCGGGAGATCCTATCGAGACTTCGCCAGCGGAAGTCTGAGGTGCGCTCAGAGCATAAGCTGTGTAGTTGGTCAGCGCGCCGACGCTGGTGACCGATCCGTTGCCGATCGCAACGCTGTTGACGAAACTGGCGTTGGCACCGGTACCGATCGCGACAGAGTTATCGCTCCCCGCGGCCGCACCGCTGCCCAAAGCGATTGACGCATTTCCTGTTGCCACGGACAGCGGCCCCGCCGCGATCGCGTCGGTACCCACGGCAGAGCTGCCTATCCCTGTGCTGTTGGCCTGGAAATACTTGCTCGTGGTGTCGTAGATGTTGCTGACGGTATTGTTGGTGGCATTCAGCTGAGACCCGTTGACAGCATCGGCACTGGTTGCGTTGAGAGCACCGGGTGCAACGTTGGTGACGGTCACGGGCGCACCGCTACCGTTGCCCGACAGCGTAACGGTGTTGGTGGGATTGCCTGAGACATCGGCGTCGTACTGGACAGCCAATTTGTTGAGCGTCGAAACCTGATCGCCCACTGAGGCCAGCTGATTGACATTGACGGCATCGGTCCCCGCGCTACCTGCAGCGATTCCAGTAATCTGACGATCGCCAACGTTGACTTCACCCAAGGAAGTCTGCGGTGCCGTAAGACCGTAGGCGGCATAATTGGTTAGTGCGCCCACGGTGGTGACCGAGCCGGCACCCAGCGCGACGCTATTGGCGAAGCTGGCATTGGCGCCTGTACCAATCGCCACTGCGTTGACATCACCCGTTGCCGATCCGCTACCCACAGCAACCGATGCGTTGCCCGTTGCCACGGACTGCGGACCGGCGGCGATCGAATCGGTACCCGCCGCGACGCTGCCAGCACCGGTGCTGTTGGCCTGAAAATACTTGCTCGTGGTGTCGTAGATGTTGCTGACGGTATTGTTGGTGGCAAACAGCTGCGCGCCATTGACCGCATCCGTACTGGTCGCACTCAGGTTGCCCTGATGGAGGTTGGTCAGTGTCGTCCCATTGGTCAGGCCACCGTCCGTGCTGGTCACGCCGGCCAGCGTAATGCTGGTATGCGTTGCATTGTCGTATTGCACCGAATCGCTCGTGTCAGCAGCGACAACACCTTCCAACTGGGCCACATTGACGGCGTCGGTTAACGCACTGCCGGCCGCCACATTGGTGATCTGACGCTCTTGGCCAGGCGAACCAATCGAAACTTCACCAGCCGAATTCTGCACAGCGGTAAGCCCATAAGCCATGTAGTTCGCCAGCGCTCCGCGATTGGCTATGGACTGGTAGCCGAGCGCGACACTATTGGCTACATCCGATGTCGCCTCTGCGCCCAGTATCGTTTGTGCATTTGCGGTGCCCGAGGCCGAATCGCCAATCACGACCGAGTGCCCGAGGCGCGCCTCGTAATCGGCCGTCGGCACACCGCTAGGATCCGTGGCACTGTTGACGCCAGCCCCCGGGAATGCCGTATTGGCATTCACCAACGGCAAGGTATGGCTGGCATTAGTGCCAATCACGACCTCTTTCGAACCGTTCGCGGTGGCACCGTCCCCGACCAGCACCTGATAATCCTGAGCCGCATTGATGCCGTAGCAAGCCACCTGAACCACCAGCGCATTCAGACAGCTTGAAGCAAACGCCGGTGCCTGATTCGGTAAGAGGAGACCGAGCACTCCACTGGGGTTGCCGTTGTTGATGTTGTAAATATAGCTGTTGGATGTCACGCCACCCAGCAGGGTGAGATGTGAATTCTCACCCGTACCGCCTACCAGCGTGCCAGTGGTCGATGTCAGAAGGGTGCCAACAGGATTAAGCGTCAGGAGAGGAATGCCCAGGACACTAACAACAGAATAGGCCTGGCTGTAATTGGAGTTGATAACTTGCAGAGAACCGTTGCTCACATAGCCGTTGCCGCTGGAGAAAAGACTATTAGTCGTGGTGCCCAGCAGTTGGCTCGCCGCTCCCACGAGACCGCCATTACCAACGACAAGGCCAGTAGGCAAACTACTTGGCGTTGGAAACACTGGCACGGCCGCAGTCACCGGTCCCAATTGCGAAACTGGAGCATCAAACGACGACAGTGACGTGCTCGTTGCAACCGAACTGAGCGGCGTGAATGCCAAGGGAGACACGCCGGTCGGAGATGGGTTAGCAGCGGCAACTTCTGATGTATCGGTATCATCAAAAGCAGCCGTGGATGCTGTTTGCCCCACATCATTTGCATCAGTAGGGTGCTTGAGGCGACGATCCGCAACCTCACTCGTCGAAGTAATCGGTCCTGACAAGCTGCTCTTCAACGTCGCATCCGCAACTACATTTGCTGCGATGGCCGCTTTCGGTACCGGTGTCGAGGTGCCCGTTGTTGGTAGCGTTGACGCGACCGGCTGCTCTGGCCGCTTGATAGCCGGAATCTGTGCGGCAACGTCAGTAGCCTGCACGTCACTCGAACTATCTTGGGTTTTTGTAGTGCTCTCCTGCTGCGCTAATTGAGCGCCTGCAACCTGAGTGAGCTTTCGATCAGCCGTGTCAGCTGCCTGAAAAGCAGAGCTCTGCGAACTGTTCGGGCTCGCTGATGGGGGCACGCTGGCCGACTGCAATTGCTGCTGTGATGCAATTGATGCTTTGGCTAAGACGACTGGTGTCCGACTTGCCACGGTCGACGAAATATCCGCCAGTGCGTGAGTAGCCGCGACATTGTGGGCCTCACGAGTGGCCACTAACGCAATTCTGGACTGGACAACAGCAGCATGTTTCACCGCGGTTGGCAGTGCAGTGGCAACTGGGGCTGTGTTTGAGACAGAACTGTTGCTGGCTGCAATCCTACTGGAGACGACCACCTGAGTCGGGGCTGTACTGGTGTGGCTGGTGTCGTATTTTGCGATCAGCGACTGCAAATCACTCAGCTTTGTGTCATCGACGGACTGGGCTGATGCACCCGATGCGAACAACACGCCACCTGTGCCGATAAGAGCAACCAGCAACAGCTTGCTTGTGGATCCGAGCAAGCGTCGATCAACACTGCTTGCGCTACTTGAACAGTTGCCATGCTTTGAGAATGCCAGTTCCGAAGCAACGACCAAGACCTTGCGCGAACGGCACCACACCAGACGATAAATACGATTCATAGCTGCCCCCAATTATGATTCGATGCAGATGGCTGAATAGCCTCTAAGCAACTAGAACAGCATTTCGTGACGCCTTTTCTTGCGAGACACGATGCATGAACTTGGCTTCCATCGAAGCGCAAAATTGACCTGGTCTATGTACGAATTCGGCAAGACTGCTAGAAAATAGATAATTCGCAAATGCGATCAGTATGAGCATCAACATTCATTACCACCGCGATACCAATGAAAAGCTCAGCCGGAGGATGGGATCAACGCGAATTCTGTCAAATCTTTAAATTTACAATATTAAAAATCAGTTGTAAGTCACTTCACGCGCACTAGAGAGCGCGGTTATCGATATGAAGGTGCGCGCATCAATGTATCGCGGGGTAGCTCACCGAACATATGCCTATAGTGATCGGCGAATCGCGAAAGATCCCACAGGCCACAACTCAACGCGACTGATTTTACGGAGCGCCGGCCGGCTTCCGCGACAGACAGAGCGCGGAAAGCCGTACAAAGCCTCAACATGGAAAGATAGCGATTAGGCGAAAGGCCCAGCAGGTCATCAAATGCGTAGCGCAAGGCGCGCTCGCTGACTCCTGCGGCATTGCAAAGCTCGTCGAGATAGATCACGCGCCGCATGTTTTCACGCATGTAGCACTCGGCGCGCTGCACGATCTGATAATGTGCACGGCGACCCCGTGAACATTGGGGCCTATCGACTGCCTTTGCGCTGAGGGCGGCAATGACGTGGTTTTCCAACAGCGTGTCGATCTCTTTCTCGATCAACGCGTCGGATTTCAACTCTCGTTGATCGCGCGTGAGATGTTGGTAAAGCATTTCAAAATGTGCGGCGAGTGAAGTGCCTCGATGTGCTCCTTCAACGCTAAACATGGCCAACAGACGTGCGGGAATCTCCACGTCAGGGTGCACGAGTTGCGCAAATTTTCGCTGCAGCCGCAGAAGCGGCAAGAGCATGAACGTAACGCGGCTGCTTGCGCCAAAAATAAACTCGCTGATGCTTTTGGGAAAAATCGTAAACGCGGTACCTGAACTTACTGGTGTGCCGCTGCATCCGCTGGCCTTGGCCGTGTAGTGCAGACAACCGATCATGCACCAGCCATCGGGAATGGTGAAACGACCCTCGAAAGAAAAATCCGTCTCTATATTGCAGAAGATCGACTCCCCCACGATTTCCGAATCGATCGCCGCACGTCGTAGATGGGCACCAAGAATTACGGTCTCCAAGCCACAAACCTTGAGGACTTTGCTCAATGAGATGAGATCTTGTGGGAGTAGCGCGCTAGTTTTTCCTGTGGTCATGGTGCCTACTCCGTTTGGCCGTAATTTGAATCGACTCCCATTTAGATTTCGACCAGTTCGCTTTCCATAGCAACGAAACGAGTTTTATTTGATTGCTTGATTTCGATTCGATTGAAGCCTGATGCCTCGAAAAAGAATGCACAAATTCGGCAATATTTATCTCTTGCCGGATTTAAATATCAACAATTGCCATTTGCGTGGTATGAATTTAAAAAACAACCTTCATTTTAATTTTGCAAACGAAGCACCATAGGCATCTAATTAAATAAATGCACCTGTCATTCATTACAGTACGCGTCAAGCGCGGACCGACAGCTCGTGCAATAGCGGCCTTAAATACCAAAATGCTACTTGACCCAAAGCGCCGCACCATTAGAGACTGCCAAAGTTGAAAGGACGTTTGAGCCAAAGGTGGCGTTTGAGCCAGAAGTCACCGGAAGCTTCGTTCCATGGCTGTTTGTCACTTAGGTGAGTTGCACAAGGGGATAAATTCGATGATCGGCAGCAGGAAAGTACAACGGTATTCGAGGTTGCTAATTGCACTGACTTTTACCAGTGCCTCTGCTTGCGCTAGCCAGACTCATCCCTTAAATGCTTCGGACGTCCAGCCAAATCCGGCTCAGAACAATGCCTCTGGCGGGACGGTGGCATACTTGCACCAGCTGATAGATACCCACCAGTTGATCCAGCTGCGCACAACCATCAACGGCGACTACGGCACAACGCTGTTTTTTCAACCGGAAAAGCTGAGCTATTACGTTGCAATGTTTCACGGAGACGTCTACTGGCAGGTGATCCAAACCGAATCGGAGCGGAACGCCGAATCCATTTACAGTGCATTTTCTCAGCGGTCGGAAAAGCTGGCTGAAGTGGATATCGATGCGCTCCGTCTGAAGGCCGGCAACGCCTACGCAGAACAGATGGTCGCCATGAACGAAAAGCGGCTACAAAACCTGCAGCAGGATGCTGCGCGCCAGCAGCAGCAGGCCCAGTTGGTCGCCGCGCAGCAGCAGCAAGCTCAACAGCAAGCCGTGGCACTTTCCAATGATTTACGCGCCAGCAGCATCCAGCTTGACGCGGTGAAAGAGCGTATCCGCGTCCTCGAGGCCCAGCAAGCTAACACCGAACTCATTCTGCCACCCCCGCCGCAGCCAGCTGTACCGACTAACGCGCCGACTACGGCTACAGCAGGTCCGTCAAACTAATCGGTTTGCGGTTAATCCGAACGGCGTTTAGCCGCCAAGAGCAAGACACATTCCACCGTCAGGTCTAAACGTTCATAGAGACTAGTAGCGTCTAGACGAACTCCGGATCGAGATCGAGTTCGTGTTCCGCATGTCGCGCGTGAGAGAAGTTGATCTTAATCTTGCCGCCGATGAGGTTTTCGCTCTCATCCAATCGATCAGCTCGTCGTCCTGGGCATAAACGTCACAATTTGGTGCGCGGCACTTCGAGCGCTGCGATCGACACTGCGCCGCCTCCATCACCGAAGCACATCGACATACTGATGGTGTGGCGCTACCGCCGCCGAAATCCTCGATGCCCAGACCGAGACTGCGACCCTCGTCGTCCGTGCAATCGCACCTCGCGCTCGCCACAAAGCAAGCGTCTGCATCGGCTCTTCCTTCTAGCCGTAACGGGGTTGCTCGACGGCTGTCGCGGAGCGACGCATTGTCGGTATGCCTCCGAGCTTTAACGCGCTATACCTCGATAAGGCCGATGAGTCTGAAGCCTCTTTAGGCGCCGCCATCGATTTTTTCGCGAGAATCCTTGGTGCCGGACGTGCCAATGAATGGGGCGTCGACCTCTATGTACAGCGTGCTGCTCAGCCCTGCGCTCGGCCTGCTAGTTGCAGGGTCAGCTGTCGGATCGAGGCCTTCGGCGAGACCGACAATCTGGCGATGGAACAAATTATTGTTGACGAACCACATTTGCCACCACCCCGGTGCAGAAAGTGGTGGTACACATGCTCCGGTACAGGAGGGCGCCCCGGTCCACGCGAGGAATGGCGGCAACTGCTTCGATGAAAATCTGCTTGGACAGGGCACTCGATTTGGCACCCCCGTCAGCCTTGAACGAGCATTAGATAGCGAAGCTATCGCCTTTCTCACTAATCTTTTCGGGGCTTAGCGACTATCAAAGGATATTAAACAAAAAGGCCTTGGTCACTGCTTGCGTTTTATTCGTCGCATTGAGCTTTGTCAGGGTACTAGTGATATGAAAAGTGACTGTGCGCGCTGAGATACCAAGGATCGTCCCGATTTCATCCGCTGTTTTTCCTACTGCGCTCCAACGCAAAACCTCTATCTCGCGCTCAGTCAGCTGATGATCGATTTCAGATCCAATTTCCTTCGTTTCAATTGCGCTTATGAGACCGTGCATAACGTGGGAAAGCCATACGAGCTGCGGCTCTTTGTCCGACAGTTCTAAGGGACTGACTTTGTCATGGCTACGTGCCAGAGAAAGCATTCCTGTCGTCATGAATTTGCCATGCGTTGCGAGCGCCCATCCATGTTGGACGCCATGCGCCCTGGCCTCTTCCCAAAACTCCGGCTGTCCATCTGATTCGCTGCTCGCCCATACCACTGGAGCAAATTCACGAGAAGCCTGCTGGATAAGAGGATCACTTTCTAAATAATGATGAGTGAAATAATGGTCCAACCACCTTGCCGGATAGGTACTCGACCAAGTGACCAAGGGACTGGCAATGGGAAATGGGACACGCAGTACGTAGGAGCAATACTCGAACCCCATACGATCGACGATGGAAGCGAGTTCTTTTAAAATCCCATCAGATGATGCTGCCTGTGAAGACAGTCTATCTAAGCAATCTTCACGCCAAGCCTTCATTCTGAACCGCTCCCGCAAAGCTGTGCTTTCTAGCAGTTTGCCGTCCTACGAACTGCCGCTACGGTGTAAACCCGCATCGACGTGAAAGCACCATGAGCCTATCAGTCCCATCAAGATCTCAAGTCGCTCAAATATCTTTGGACGGCTATATCCGAATGACCTTTGAAGCTTTTACCGCGCTTGAGTTTACTATTCGAAAGTCTTGGGAGGACAGAACTCTCAATGAGGACCTTCGCTCTGAAGGTATCGAAACGTCTTGTGCAGGCTACTGCGAATGGGGAACTGATGCCACATTGGGCGTTAGCATTGGCTGGGCCTGGTTCGGCCTTCCCTGCGGGCGTCGCGCTGTTGCGCCTGGTGGCATAAATACAAACGTGATGCTGGTTACGCACAAGGCCCGATATGACTTGGGCCAAGAGACAACTGACAAACTGTTACAAGCATGGTTGGCTTGCGAGCCTTGGGAGTCAGGGGACACTTCAGGGAACCACACGCTTAGTTCGAAATAAAGGAGATCCTGTCCTTTTGAGAACAAAAAAGTACTTGTTCGCCCCATCGAGCTGCTTGCGAAAAAACTTTGAAATCCAACCAAAGTCAACTGTATAAGTTTCCAGTTATTCCTATCTAGGGAATCTCCTCCAATGCCGTTATCCCCCTCTTGTGGACTAACGGCCCATGTTAACGGTTGCAACAGGAACCTCGAGTGAGCTTCCCCCCGGCCTAGAAACAGCACTCGCCATTTACAGATACCAGGTCTTCATTCAAGCACTGCAATGGCAACTGCCCACTGAAAATGGGTTAGAACGTGACCAATTCGACCGGTCTGACACGCTCTATACCGTGGCGCGCGATGCAAGCAGCAATGTATGCGGGTGTGCGCGCCTATTGCCGACGACGAAATCGTACTTGCTCGATGAGGTTTTCCCGGGACTGATGAACGGTGCACCTGCACCACATGCGCCTGACACTTGGGAGTTATCGCGCTTTTCAACGATGGCGCCTAGCGAGACAGCTGTGCCCTCCAGAGAAGAGGCCAGAAGGCGCTTTTGTGCCCTGTTCGCTTCAGTTGTTCAAGTAGCGAGCGCACAAGGCGCAACTCGACTCATTACTTTCACAGCACTCGGAGTCGAGAGAATACTGAGGAGCATTGGTATGCACGCACACCGAGTTGGGCCGCCACAGATGATTGACAACAAACCTGTGTTGGCACTGTGGATTGAACTTGATGACCAAACGCGAAAAGCATTAGGTTTGCCGATGATACCGATGGCCGCCATCAAGCATTGAAGAAAAGCACCCAACCGATGTGCCACCGGCTGGGTGCTAAAAAATCATTCTATACCGGTCAAATCCTGCCGAATCCTTGGCCACTTCCATATGACCACCGGTGCTGGCATTAGGCAGTAGCACTGGCGCTAAAACCACTGTAAGAAATGACAGTGCACAATTCACTGAGGCTACCCGACTACACTCGGTGGCTTCACGAGGAGCGTCGGAAGTGCGGCGCAATCGAAATCGCACTTACATTTTTTCTCTAAAGGGCTCGCAGGTCATGTCCTGCCTAACGCTTGAGTTAAGCGGCGGCGCAGCCGTCCACTTGAATCAATAGTCAGGGGCTCAGCCGGTAATTTGTTCGTGGTACTCGTCGGTTTGCTTGTCGGCCGAGACAGACTTACGAACAAACTTGCTAAGCCTGTCAGACCATTGGTGTCTGAACAGGCAATCCATCCATAGAAAGCTTCGCTTAAATTAAGAGCGAAGCTGGATTTTCTCTAGCGTTGCAGCGACATCGGCAATATTGGCTGCCGAGACGACCAGGTATCCATCCGGACGAATCAGGGAGATTGTGTTGTTATCGATCGGCGCCCGTACGGTCGAATCGACAAGGTCGGGAAAGCGCTCTGCCAAAGCCGTTAGATCAGCGCTGGGAACACCGCACAGCGTAAACATCGGTTTTGAGCCAGCCCCAAACGGAATGTCGCCGGGCACGGGCGCCATGCGTTCGCCCGGGTGTGGTCCGCTCTTGGCCGTCGCTCCATTCAATGGACTGTTGGGGTAGTTGATATCGACTTCCGTCATTGTCTTCGCAATGGCTTGGCCGACACGGTGAGTGTTAAGAACAGCGCCGCCCAAGAGGTTGCGAAGGCTTTGCAGGATCGGGTTGCGCAGGGTGCCGATGCTCGTAAGTCGACTGGCGCTTTTGAGGACTTTATCTCCGACGACGGAGCGCTCTGGACTGTAACTGTCGAGAAGACCTTCCCGGCAGGTGCCATGGATCACCAAAGCAAGTTTCCAGGCTAGATTGAAGACGTCTTGCATGCCGGTATTCATGCCTTGGCCGCCGGCCGGGCTGTGCACATGCGCCGCATCCCCGGCAAGAAAGACACGTCCATGGCGATAGTCATGTACCTTGCGCGCGTTGATCCTGAAACCTGACAACCAAACGGGATCAAACAGACGTGTACCGGTGGGGCCGCGTCGGTCGACAATCGCTTGCATCTGTTCAAGCGTGAGCGTGGCCGGATGTTTGGCGCCCGACGCTGGCACATCCGCGATGATCCGGTAGCGTCCCGGTGTGATGGGAAGGATCACCAGCACACCATCCCGATGCCAGTAGATGGACATATCGCTGTCGGGACGCGGATACCCCGTCATGTGGACGTCCGCGAGCATCCAGTCACTAGGATTCGTCGCTCCCTGGAAAGGGACGTTCAGCGCATGCCGGACCACGCTGTGGGCACCATCACATCCGACGACCCATTGCGCGTCGACCTTTTCAATCTGTCCAGCGGCGCCGCGCAACTCGGACGTCACGCCATCGGTGCGGAAATCGAAGGCCGTTGCCTCCGTTGCGCGCTCAACCTTGACGCCCTGTCCTTCTAAGTATTCTTCCAACAATCGCTCAGTGTCCGATTGAGGAATCATCAGTCCGTAGCTATACGGACTCGCAACCTTATCAAACGGCACATGGGCCACGACCTTATCGCCCTCCGCGAACGCTACCCCGGTTGCCCGAAAGCCCGCTGCGATAAACCGCGAAGCGCCCATGCCGCGATCAAGGAGCTCCAGCGTTCGGCTCCACAGGACGAGGGCCTTCGACTTGTCGGTTCGTTGTGCCGCTTTGTCGACAATGCGGAACGGAACACCGTAGCGGTGGAGTTCGGACGCCAGTGTCAGGCCCACCGGCCCTGCTCCGACGATCAGCACGGGAAGCGTCATCGTTTTTTCTCTCTTTTGATGCGAGGGGGAGCCGCTATCCGTTTTGACTGAGACGGCGCGGGCTCACTCGCCGTGGCATGCAATGCGCTTTTGAGGATGGCTGTCACCCTGTCTACGCCACCCGAGCCCGCGGTGGCCAGGTCGACAACGGCAAGGCCCACGACCAGCGCCTGAATGAGACGCGCTGACGCGTTCGCGGACGCTCGCCCGTCAAGACGGGTCAAAATAGTCTCCAGGCGCGAAATAAAGCCGTCCGCGAGTTCTTGGAAAAGGCCCGCCAGCCTCGGTTCCCCGTCGCCCACTTGGGCAAGTGCGAGAAGGACACGTGTGTTCGGATGGATGATGACGACGCGCGCGATGGCCGATGCGATCGCGTCGAGAGATTGAAGGCCATCCAGGTTGCCATCGACTACAGCGAGCTGGCGCCGGACAGCTTCTTTGCCCACCTCGGCAAGGAGATCCGCTCGTGTCGGATGGTAATACGTGAGATGGCTCTGCCTCATTCCGGCGTATTCCGCTACGCGCGGCTGCGTGAAACCCGCATAACCGTGTTCCCGCAGGACGGCCAGGCCTGCTTCGAGGATGTCCTTACGGCGATCACCCATAAATAAATTAATATTGGTTGGTGTACCAACCTTAGATTACTCCGAACGTGGCCGCAACGGAGCAGCGGTCACCGCGCGCGCCGTGCTTTTCACATGACTTTCTCAGCTCCAATGCTTTTGCACTGCTAAGTTCGGCGAGGAATAGGCAATAGACTTGGTTGGCATTACGAGGGCCTATCCTGAGCCTCCCGACCCACTACTAGCGCCGGGGCTGTTGAGGTGATGGGTTGCTTATGGCTGAAGGCCGACCTTAAGCTATCGACCGAAGGATGCCGCCGTCGACGCGCAGAGCGGCGCCGGTTGTCGCGGAAGCCTGCTCCGAACAAACGTAGACCAACATATTCGCCACCTCTTCCGTTGTTGCGAACCGATTGATAAGCGTCGTGGGGCGCATCGTTTTTA
>Ga0302300_1000342_pt1 | contig 34955 bp, 17 predicted proteins | sample III_Palsa_E1_1_FD_198756 | JGI IMG/M metagenome (GOLD analysis project Ga0302300, IMG submission 198756) | Peat permafrost microbial communities from Stordalen Mire near Abisko, Sweden - III_Palsa_E1_1 | ecosystem: Environmental > Terrestrial > Soil > Palsa > Peat permafrost | place: Sweden...
TACAAGGTAATATTGACATCAGATTAAAACAATAATGTTAAGGTGTAATTATATACATACATGAAAGAGAGAAAAGGGTGTAAAGAATGTTGTGAACATAAAAAACATAGGTTATATAACTAAATTCTTTAGTTATAAATTTATACTGTGTTATTAACATATATATATATGATAACAATACATAAGAGTGTAAAATATACTGTGTGTGTGTTACGTGCATGTATACAAATAAATGATTATTATACTTACTATGTAGCAGTCACTGTTAATAAATATGGATTTAATTAAATATTTCGTTAAATGTGATAAAGGCTGGTATCATATTCCAAGTGGTGAAGTTGAACGACAGATTAAGGATGATATCCATCAATACAGTATAGATCTTGTGAATACCGATGATAATGGTAATAATATATTACATATATTATGTGAAACAGGTTGTGTAGATATAATCGCATTGTTATTAGCAAAAAAATATCCCTGGTCTGATTATATAGATGTCAAAAACAACAAAGGTAAAACACCATTACATATAGCATGTAATAGTTATAAAGGAGTGGAAATAGTTAAACTACTCATTGACTTTGGTGCTGATGTTAATTTGTGTGATAATTACAATAACACAGCCTTACACTATGCCTGTGAAAATAGGAATGAAGATATACTTGAAATTCTCATCGATTTTAATGCTCAGTCATTAAATGTAGTAAACAACAATGGTCGCACACCTTTATATCATGCTTGTGTTAACGAAAATATAAGTTGTGTTAATGTTTTAGTTAACTGTCCAAACATCGATCTTAATAGATGTGATGACAACGGTAAAACACCATTAATGGTATGTGTCAATCTTGGCAACCATGATTATGTTGAACTACTTCTTGGTTTACATGAAAAAATAATATACACTGAACATGACTTTTTAGTTGCTGATCTGGTACCAAAGTATTATCCAAACATCGATGACAATCCAATCAACATAAATCAGACAGATAATGATGGTAATACTGCCTTACATTGGGCCTGTTATGACAATTGTGAATATAACACAATTTGGATTTTATTTGGTCATCCAAAAATAGATGTTAATAGGGTAAACGATGATGGTGACACACCACTGGTTGTAGCTTGCATGGTAGGAAATTTGTACATAATTCCTCCTCTACTCATGCATGACAATATAGATGTTAACAGTGTAACTAATAATTACGACACTCTCATCCATCTATGTTGTCGTATTAATGGGCCCATACGTTACAGTTGTGGGGAAAAGAAGATACTTGAGGATATAATTTTTCATCCCAAACTCGACGTTAACGCTATGAATTATGACGGTGATACAGCCTTGCATATTGCGTGTCATGACAACAATTATGATGTTACCAAAATTCTATTATCACATCCTAATTTGGACATTAACAAACCAGATAGTGTTAAAACTATACATGATAATTGTAACCATGATGAAGATTGTACATCAACGACATTCTGTTTATACTTGAGTTCTGTGGTTAAAGATAGACACAACACAACACCACTAATGGTGGCTTGTAAAAATGGACATAATGATATTGTTGAACTGTTGTTATCACACCCGAAGATTAACATTCATAGCGTGGATAGTAATGGTTATGGTGCTATCACATACGCGCAAAAGTTCTGCTCACCATCTGTCGTCGGTAAATTACTTTCTATGCATTAAAAATTACATGTATCTTAACATCTACAAGATGTAAATCTTTTTGTACTAAAAACAATTATTTAATACACTATACTATATAGTGGAGTATCACTTACTTTTATTTTTGCAGGTAAAATTTGGTATGACATATTTTTGGTTTTGGTGAAAAATATGTCATACCAAATTTTACCTGTAATTTTAAAGTAACATGATATACAGATATCATGATTGGTAAGTATAAAACCTTTTTATACTAAAAAAAACACGTATTGAATATATTATACTAATAACACACAAGTTATGCTACCAATGTTTATTTTTTTGTATGTCTCTAATCTTTTCATACAATATACATGTACTTTAAAATATTTTAATACACTATACAAAATATTTTAAAGTAATAAAGATTTTTAAAGTTTGGGTGTGTATAGTTTTAAAACTGTATAAAAATGGGATACTAAAAATACTAAGTAGAGTATTCGTAATGGTAGTAAGATATTATATTGCCACGTGATGTATTATAATATCTTACAAATATTAAATATTGTGTATAATATGTACTAAACAATATACCATTGTTATTGTTGTAAAAAATAAAATAATATGTGTTACATCATGTAACATATACATCTTAATACAATTGCTGACACCATACTTAGTATTTTTAGTATCCTTTTTTTATATAGTTTTAAAACCATACATACCTAAACTTAAAAGTCTTTATTACTTTAAAATATTTTGTATGATAAAGTACATTGTAAATTTATAAAGTATATGCATATTGTGAAAGATATTTAAAAAAACATACACTTCATACAGTATGTTTTTTTAAATATCAAGTACTAATGTTATTTGTTACAACATGTAACAAAAGTTTAATTGTTCGTATATTACAACATAAAAGGTCTTTCAATGTGATTGATTTAATTTACATGTTATATGTATTATAACATATTTTGGTCTCTAGCATTATACAATTTAGTAAAATGTATTATATCACTATCTCACACGGCATACACTGTTATTTATATTAATATAATAGAATGTCAGGTAAATTTGTTTGGTTTACAAATTTTGTGTGGAAATACATCATGACAAGAAAATCCTGTAAAATAAAAATACTAAGTATCTTAACTATGTAGTATATGTTACATTAGAATATAAAATCCTGTTTTTAGCACTACGCATCTCATAGTTGAGCTATTTCATAACTGATATATCAGTTGAGAGCCATCAGTTGATGTCATAGCTGAGCTGTCATTTGATTTCCCATTTCATCTCACACTTCATTTCACACTTCATTTCACACTTCATTTCACACTTCATTTCACACTTCATTTCACACTTCAGACCAGACCAGACCAGACCAGACCAGACCAGACCAGACCAGAGAAGGACCAACCTTCGGTTTACACGTACATTATGTAACTATAAGTGTTACTTACTTAGGTATATAATTAATATTTCTATTTTTTCTCTCTATCCAAATTACAATATTGTATGTTACAATTACATACATAATAAACGAAGAAGAAAAGTAGTTTGAATTGTTACATATTGTGTATGTAAAAATGTTGTTTGGATTAATAGATATTGTGTTAATATGCTTCAAAAAGCAATTTGGTGTAACCATTTTTTGTTACAAACGACTTTTCCAACATAATTTTATACTGTTTACTGTCTTCCAATCTCATAGTGCGATTTAGAGAATTAAATACTATGTCGTACTTTGTACCATAAATAGATTGTTCCTTGTATACTACCAGATTACGCAACAGATAAATATAATAGTTGACCTGAATTCTCTTCTTATCATTGATCTCATTGATAAGATACTCAAAGTATGGTTGACCTGCAATAATACATAAAATCTCCCTAACAGCATCATAATTAGTACAGGTTGTATAACATTCATAACCAATTGTATATAACATGTGTCGAATAGTATCCTTATTGTTATTACCATATTGCACAACTCTGTCCCTAAAGTCGTCATCACCACTATCATCAAATGATATATCCTCTCCGAAATAGTGTTTTTTGGCTACATCTTTAATATATTCATGGTATAAAGTTGTATCATGCTTATTGGCATTAACACTTGTATTTTCAGGTGTGGTTATAGTTGTGTTAGTAGTGGTGACTGTGTCTGTGACTATATTTGTAGCGGTATCTGTAGTTGCATTTGTAGTTGCATTTGTAGTTGCATTTGTAGTTGCATTTGTAGTCATAGATGTAACTACGACCGCAGATATTTTTGCTAGCATAATAGTGAGCATTACTTACAATGTTTTCACTAATAAAGTATGTTGTTTGTCAACTTTATCATTGAAAGCCTCTCTCCCCCCTCCCCAATACAGATGGAGATATTCTAATGTTAGGAACTACAATAAAAAGAAAGAATAAACATGGATTAATTACATAAAATTACTTTATACAACTGACTACAATGATCATGTAATTATTACATAATATTCATGCATACAATTCACCGCGGTAATTATGTATTTAGTTAATTATCTATTATTTATACCATTAACATATACCATTAATTTATTCGGTTATATTACACGGTGAAAACAAAAGATATGATAGGAAGAAGACGTAGGAGAACTAATATTAGAAGAAAAGAATATAAAATTATATATCACAATGGTATATAGAATTTCATCCAGTTGGTACAATGTTTAAATGTTATACAGTGCATACTTGCTATTTGTAAATTAATAGTATGTAATATAACATATAATTATTATACTAAGTTTAAGTTAAGTAATATACAAAATACTACATTACTTAACTTATATTAAATAACTCTATTACTTTTAAATATTGGTTAAAACTATGTTTTACAATTATACATTTTAATACCATTCTTGATAGTATTCCTATAGTTTATAGGTTAAATGTCAACAACATTATCTTTTGTTTAATGATAATGTTGTTGACATTTAACCTATTGTTATTTTGTTTACTACAACATGTATTATTGTTTATAATGTTTTAGTGTTATAACAACATTGTGTTAATAACATGGTTCACATCATGTAAGTATATTTATTACTTCACGTTGAAGTAATACGGTTTGTAAGTTGTAAGTTGTAAGTTGTAAGTTGTAAATGTATTGTACATGTAATTAAATGTGTTTATATTTAGGATAGGAATAGTAACTTTATCCGGTTGAAGTCTCGTTTACTCCTCAGTGCATCAAACAGTGACTTGCTGTCGTCAGGGATAGTGGTTCTTACATCATTTAAGAAGTAATAGCCAAGTGGAGGTAAAGATAACTTACTAATGGTCAACCAGTAGTAGGCTTTGACAAGTTTCATAACCTGTTGCTTATGTTGCTGTTCCAACATGTGGATTTGACCGTCATTACCACCATAGAATGAGTTACAACTTATACCAGCCCAATCCCAATCGATATCTCGGATGTGTTGACTCACATATTCAACTGTTAAGTTGGGGTTGAAAGAGAAGTCTCGCCAACTCCAACTCCTTGGATTATCCCGTTTACTAGCATAACTCTTGACCAATGACTCCATGTGTGAAATGGTAACAATTGGGTTCATACATATTAAACCTTTCAACCATTGTTTCTCTAGTGGAAGTACATCTGGTATGTGAGCCATGACAACTTCTATATTGATGTTAGGATTGTGAATCATAGCATCATAGTCCCAAGGTGCCTGTGGATTACTGTTTACATCTACCATTGTAATACCAACATTGGATGATACCTCAGTCCAATTCCAAACAATGGGTGAATACTTGTTAACAAAGTCCATAGTCAAATTAATGTTGGATGACAAAGAACAAGGACTCCACATCCGGTCGGTACCGACATATAAAATGCGAGAGTCGTAAATCCATGGTAACTGTGGATTATTTTGTACATCCAACTCTGTCATGCTCGAATTCATCGAAACTTGTCCCCAATCCCACAGATTGTCATCATCTGTATACTTCTCATCTAATGATTGATTAACCTTTTGATTAATCCCTTGACCATCTGTTTGACTATGGGTCAATGGAGTTTGATTAATCATGTCAATGGTAAGATTTGGGCTACGAGATATAATGGTCCATCGGTACTTATTAATATCATCCAGTGAGGTGTTTGAATTTTGGAACATGTTGTTGTAGATGGTGTAGTACCATAATTTATGTCGTGACATACGAGTATACTTCTTAATATGAACAACAGAAATATTACGATTTAGAGCAATATAATACCAATCCCAAGGTTTATCGGAGTACTTGTCAATGAAAGCTTCTGTCAAGTCTGGCCTTTTAGATATGTTTTCCCATGACAACTTTTTGTCTAAGTTACGTTCAATGAACCATAACGGTATACTCGGATTACAACACAGGTTAGACCATTCCCACTTGACATTTGGATTGTTAATGACAATATCTGGTGTAATATTAACATTATCAGATACATAATGCCAATTTTTTATCTTATTACTATTGTCACAGATTAACTTCCAGTATTGCTTTTGAATGTTACGCTTTAACTTCTTTAGTTGTCTTTTAGTATTCACACACTCTTCCAAACACAGTTGTACCTCCTGTGACATTTTACTATTTACCAAACTAACAGTTACAGTTGACTATCCACCGTTAAGTATCATTTTTAACATATACAACAAAATTGTTAACATGTAGAAAATGTACTATTATTATAATTATGGTTGTAAACATAATTACAAACATCAGAGAATAGTAATATACTTAATGGGTATAATTATACAGTAATACTGTTGTCGAATATTGGATAGTACTTATTTAATTATGTTATCAAATGAACACATACTAATGTTGGTAGTTAAGATCTCTTGTTCATTGTAAATCATGTAGTTGTATATATGTTCCTTACAAATAAAATTTGTAATAACACCATTGTAAGATACTGTTAAGCTCAATATCATAGAAATGTAAAAGTACAACATGTCTTTGGTATTGTGACTTTTTAACATTTGTTCCATGAGTACCATTTTTACAAGTTTTTGACTGTAATAATGTTATGTACAATTATGTATTGTTATCATGATTAACATTGTATGATATTGTCGTATGTGGCATACAACTAATATTGTTGTCTCCTGTCGTTGATAATTACAAGACTTTACTATCCCCAAAATGTAAACATGTTAATACATATAGATGTTTATAACAAACACCTTTATTGTTATAGGTATAAACTTTTTTTAGTGTAACACTACATATTATATCTTGTTTTATTTCTTTACTTGACATCCTGTTAATTTTGTACATAGATAAACACAAACATATAATTATAGATGAATAGGTTAATACCTGTTGAAATTTAATATTTTATGTGTTTGTGTGTATAACACACTTAAAACTACATATTAGTGGTAAAAGTATGTTTATACATCTCAACCAATGGTATTTGGGACAAACAAGTATACTCTACTGTGGTAACAATTGTTAACTAACACTTACAAGCAGTGTGTAGGTTGAAGGAAAGATCACGTAACTAGTTCTGTTTTATAAAAATGTAACATATTATGTATATAAGACAATTTGTTATGATAACGTATTTGTATGTTGTTATTAATATTTTTTGGTATTGGTACATACTTTCTTATTTATTTTTTATCTATCTATCTATCTATCTCTTCTCACAAGTGTATGGATGAGATTAAAAACATGTACAACCAAAAACCTATGCAAAATAAATATTGCATATCTTAACTATGTATCATATGTTACTATAACATATAAATTTGTATTCGATTGGTAAGTTATCTAAACAATTATCATATGGGTGTCAAAGTTAGAGTATGTGTGTGTGTGTGTGTGTGTTTCAATGATACAATGTAGGAGTCGCTGTGTTGTTTAAATGTTAAATGTTTAACATCACTCGTAATAACATTTTGTTGGTACTAATCTATTATGCTGTTAACACATGTGTTAAAATTTAATACTCATGTAACAGTGAGTGTTTGTATTTGGTTGTTATAAGATCTCGTAACACTGGTAAACAACAATATACAATATTAGTGGACATTATATGTTAATGTTTAAACGTCAGAAAGGTAAAAAATACCAGTGAACCAAAGGTATAGTATACTAAACATAGTTGTTATGTATTGTGGTTGTATGAACATACGTTCATACCAAAAACAAGTTATGTTGTAGGTGTTAATATTGTTAACCAGTTAGTGTGTGTTAACATAACATACAACTTGTTTATTTTTAGTGGGTAACATGGATTTTAACAATCCAACATTGGGAGTAACAACCATATAGTTGTTGTAAGTGGTATTTACATGACAATACTGTTTGTTGTATGTTATAATTACATTACTAGTATTACAATACATAATCTGTTTGATAGTACTATTTGTTGTGTATTGTTAATACATGTCAAAATATTGTACCTCATAGTTTAAACTATAACGAATACCAATACGTTGTTACCATTAACCAATTTAATACATCCAGTAAAATAAAATAGGGTATTAACCATCATACAGTATATACATTGATACAACAACAAATTAAAAGTACAGATAAATATGGTTTGTTTGTATTTTTGATGATGACAATCGATGATGTCTACAAAATCCTGTAAAAAACAATTATCAATGATCTTGACTATGTACTATATGTGATATCAACATATAAAATTCCACTTTTAATTATACTGTTAACGTACAATACCAATGTAATAAAATATTATTGCAGACTTTATTTTTTAATGTTTAAGTGACAATACTATATAATATATGTTATAAGATTAGTGCAGACTATAAAGTTTATAATTTATGACATGTAGCTTTCCACTATATGTTGCAAATAATTATACATAATGTATTTTGGTATTTAATAGTAGTAATGGTCATTACGTGTTATTAAAACTTATAAGGTTAACAAAGAGAATATATTACAATTGTTTATAGTTGGTACCTTTAACAACCATATGTTTAGTTGTGTTACAAAAATGTTTACCATGTAACACACTTAATTACTTGATGTAATGTATAACTACATTCCTGTCTTGTGTTTTTGTAGTTTAAAGTCTTTACCACTTTCAATACATGTTAACATTTTAATTTGTGACTGGTATAATGAGTATCGTAATTGTATGTATGTTATATTAATTTGGTTTTGACTTTGTATATCCCACTAGTCTAGACACAATAAGTAGCTTTAGAGGTAACTTGTTTATGACGATGTTTCTTTGTAAATCTTGGATTTTACAATTAGTAATTACAAGAATATAACCAATGTATAGTTGTTGCGTAATGTGTTGTTGGTACTTGTTAACATATTTTACATACTCTAACATAACAAACAACATGTTGTTTATCCAAACAAACAAACAAGTATAATGAGTACATAAACTTTTATTACTGTGTTTGACATACAGCAAATAATAAGTAAACAAATAAAAAGAGGAGGGAGGGAGAGGTGGGAGAGAAACAAAGAACTATATTAAACTATCTAATATAGAACAACATTAAAACAACCAGTGTTTATGTTGTAGTTAATAGGTTAATACTTATGTCATAACATATACAACTTCTATGTGGTAACTTTATATGTTTACCATTTTGAAATTTAACATGACATATTAAATGTTACTAATTATATATCCAATATATAATAATGTAAAAGGTAGGTAATTATTACTTTGTATGTGTGATAATGGCAAAGTGGAAGAGTGAGTGAGAAGTAACAACTGTACAAACTTACAATTACTAACACAACTATGTCGTGAAGTTTACATATTTTAGTTGATGTAGATAATAACATACATACAACAAGAAAACATTGTTATAACTGGTTGTAATGATATGAAACAAAAGAAGTAACATCCAATGTATAATTTTATTTGTGATAGCAGTTGTCAAAATAATAAAACTGAAACAGTGGTTTGTGCCATACACATAACACAATTCCAAGATTTTGTAACTAACAAGTATACAGTGTGTATTTTGTTTATAATGTTTATAACTGTAGCTGTCTTGTAATGTATACAAACAATTTGTATACTAAAATAGTTTGTAACAAGTGAGTAGTAATAGTTGTTATGGTGTTGTGGTTTGAATGTATTATACTTCTAAATACATGTATATTTACATATTAAGCATATAACAATATCTTGTCTTGCCTCCACAAACAATTGTATCTTAATCTAATGAAACTCTCTAACCATATAAACTATAACGTTAACTCGGTAGTACAACAATAATAAATACCTATATGATAGGTATTCTATAAAACATTATAATTACACACCAGTTATTGCCATAGTTTAAATATACAATAGTATGCATGTTATTAACACAATACATAATTTATCAAGTGGAGTGTTATTGTCACAACAATATTGTATTATTACTTTAAAAAGTATGTAATAATTGGTAACACAGTAGTATGTTGGTATACTAAGTATTTGTACTCTCTCTTGTTTACTCATGACATGAACGCTTGTTATGTTAAAGCATAATATTTTGGTTATGTTTTTACACTCAACCATTAAAAAATTTTACATAACTAGTAGTTCATGTAGTATTACATCAATAGACATTTTTATACACATGTTTAAAGTTTTGGTATGCTAGAAATACAAATAAACTTGTTAGTCAAGTACTTTAATTTTACACAGTATGTTGTATATTAAAATTTCCCGTGAAATGTAGGTATGAGACCTCTTAACTGTACATTATATGTTATCATAACATATAAATCTCTATCCTATTAATAGTAACATGTTTAAATAACTTAACACTAAGAGTGTTAATTACATTAGTGTTATATACTTAATACTCAACCAACAATATTACATATTATGTATTATTATTGCAATACATATTATGCTAACTATAATTTGTATAACAATAGTGTGTGTTGTAAGTTGTTAAACACATAGAATGTTGTGTTTACTACTTTTTGGTTAACAATGGTAATTACCATGTTGATGATAGTAGAATATTTTAGTGACTGGTAAATTAAAATAGGGTATTGGTTGTTATATAATATATACATTTAAACAACAACAAATTAAAAATACAGGTAGAAATGTTTTGTTTACATTTTTTAACCTAACATCTCTTCACATCAAAAAATCCTGTAAAAAATAAGTATTAATTATCTTAACTATATACTGTATGTAATATCAATATGTAAAATTTTGCTTTTAACAACATTGTGAACGTATAGCACAGTATTAGTAGAACCAATATTGCATACTTTAACTTTAACATTTTGGTTAACAACACTATTTATCGTACGTTGAACGATACATGCAGACTTTAGAATTTGTAATTCTATTAACATTACTACCTACTATATCCTGTAAAATGTATATAAGTACTGTATTTATCATTTACTAGTAGTAATGGTTGTTAAATTTATGGTAAGATGGTGAGCTATATATTTGATTAATACATGGTTTTAGTTTAGTAATCCTAACACAAATGTTTTAATTATAGTATGTAATGTATGTTATGTTAACATACAAATTTGTACTTTTTGGTGTGAATGTTATCCATATAACATGTATCAATACATCATTGTAGTGAAGATGATATAATTTTATCACTCAAGTAATGATGGTTATTGTTATATTACAACATTATACATGTGTACAATCTTTTAATTATCCAGGTGATAAACCAGCTGTAGTTTGTTACCAATAATAAACCTTTAACATCATGACCTAATGTTTTAACATTAAAGTAACACAACTATGAAGTGTTACCAAAATAATACATTAGTTGTTAATACCAAGTGAATTGGTGATAAACATGTATGTTTACTGGTTACGACAACCAATGTTAACACACTTGTACTTTGAATGTAAGTATGTTCGTTCAATGAAAGTAATTACAAATTATATGTTATTGTAACATATACAAGTAGGTTGTTTAGTGTGTGAACATGGTTAGATAACTCAACCATGATTGCTTTTTTATTTTGATAGTGCGGTGTTAATTTAAATTAAACTATCCTTACAGGATTCCTGTTACTAAAAGTTTTAACTATTCACTATAATGTATTACTTTAAAGCATAAATTCTTACTGTCAATAAAATGTGTTTGAATGGATTGTTATCAACGACAAACATTACACACATACTAAAATTTGGTGTTTACAACATGTTTTTTATCTATTGTATATTATGAGGTGCAATAAATACTACATTTTGTCATTCATCTAATACTACTGCCTGTAGTGTATTAGTAAGTGTATAAAGTTACATATTTCATCGTATCAAACAACAAGTTTATGTTTTAACATTCCATCTATTACAAGTGTACACCACACATTATTTTAATTTTGTTTACATATGGAATAAACATGTGTATTTATACAACATACAATTATTCTAATATGTACAGGTACATCCATCTTTGTACAAGTTGTAATTAAAACAAAAGGTGGATTATTTCATACCACTCTTTTTTGTAACACCTAAAGGGTTACAATTTACATCACAAAGTGTAAACCAGTAAATAAATACTATATATACTATTACTAATATGTTAATGTATACCAAACAATAAATGTTTAGTGTGACAGAAAATACAATTAGTATGTTGTTGATTTAAACAAACTTGTATCTTCTTATACGCTCATAATATATTGTTTTTACATGCATCATGTAACAAACAACAAACAATCTATCATCGAATAAAAGTATACTGTGATAACAAAGTATGCCGCATTAAATCTAACATTACATTGTATTAGTTAATTCCCATTATTTTATTGTTGTAGTTGTTAAACCAATATTTACACTATGATGTAATGTAATGAGTTAAATGTAGTGTTTTTGTATTTTGTTATTCGATCTTGAAACTTAACATCATGTTAAGTTAATATTACCAATTACATGTTAGACTTGTAATGATACAAAATACTTTGTTATGGTTTTATATGTAAGTAAGATTGTATAAGTTTACAATTGTCAAAACAACTAATCTTACTATTGTTAATATGTAACGTGTTTAATTATGTTATTAACATACAAAGTATTCACACTCTTTGAAGTTTTACATTCCAACTAATGATTACTAAAATGATTGTACCTATAACATACAAATTGTAATCACCATCATCAATACAGTTAAGTGTTGTAATTTCGTAAATAAATACAAAGTACATATAAATGTTTACATCTTGTAATGTACTATTGTTATTGTAATATGTTCAAACATAAATTTGGTTAATAAGGTTTAAAAATAAAACATACCAGTAACATCATTGGTAATGGAAGATCTACAATAATGTTATATTTCTTCACTGTAAAGTACTACCACATAAACAACTATATGTTAACATTGTTGTTGCAGGTTCACGAGCATTAAATTAATAAAATTGAAACGACTGTGTTGGCTGGTCACATAACATAATTCCAAAATTTAACAACTAATGAGTATAAACACTATACACCTTGTTTTGTAATTCCTAGAATTACAAGTAGACTAACATTTCTGCATTATCCTTGTTTTTACACATTAATGTAATCCATGACAGACGACGAACACTACTAGTAATAATTATAATATTGTATTCACTGTACTTTTGCATGTACAAATACATTGTATAGTAGATCATGTTAAACTATACTTCATTTGGCACATAATTATATACAAACTTAACAAAGATTTGTTGTTTACACAATATATTTAATTGTAGTATTAAATTGGTATTGTAATGATAATTAATACTTACACAGTAAGCATTTTTGGTATCCTGTTGTTAACATATGTTGACTACAAACATGTTCTTTGGTTGTGTTTAGTTAGTTGTCACTTCTTCGAACATGTATATACATTTGATTTGTACAAAAAATAGGTAAAAACATGTGTAACTTAAAATTCCTGTAAACAATAAGTGGTTGGTAATTAAACTATATAGTATGTGTTATTGTAACATATAAATTTCTATCCAAACTAGTAACATGTTCACGTATTTAACATATGTACAACATACATACTAATTTGAGGTACTTGCATGTCCATATCAGCACACAATGATTATTAACATCATACAAATACCAAAAGATGGTGTTTGTAATAATTTTAGTTGGTATAACTATTATGTATTGTTTAGTACCTTCACACACTAAAATTTGGAATTTGTACAATAATGGTGTCTGATCTCAATCACTAAAGAGTTCGACATGGTTAGTAAACACAAAATATGGTATTGATACACATACTGTATATACATTTAAACTTCAACAAGTTAGAAATACAGGTAAATATGTTTGGTTTGTATTTTTTAACATGACAACATCTCATACCAAAAAATCCTATAAAATGAGAATGTTAAATGTCTTAACTATATACTGTATGTTACATTAATATGTAATTTTGTTGTTTTAATGATATAATACTCCTACCATACAATGTTAGGGATAATAATTATGCAGACATTATAAATTGGTATCTAACTAACAATACTATATGTTATATGTTATAACACATTGCAGACTATACAATTTATAATTTATGTAATGATATTGTGTAATACCTATTGTTAAATACCATAGTTTGTTATTCATATGATAACAAAAACTACCACGTATAAGTTAATAACAATCTTAGTAACTGGTAAGTTAAAATGTAGTATTAATACTCATACAATGTAAATACATACTTGAACACTAACACATTAAAAATACAGGCAAACATGTGTTGTTAGTACATTTTAGGTTGAAACTACTCTACACTAAAAGTACTACAAACTAAAAATGTATCCAACAGAAAACAACTGCCCTGAACGCGTTAGATTAACATATTCAGGTTAATACACAACCGTAAATGCTATTAACTGGAATAGTAACAAGAAATAAAGTATAAGTAATATAATGTGGTTTACAATAACAGTGACAAATATTATACCATATAATATTATCTAAGCAAACACAAGTAGATACAGATTTACTTTTAGTAACAAACTGTTACTATTATAACGAGTAGTTTACATTGGTACTTAAATGTTGGTAGTTCAACCACACTTGTGTATTCTATCTTATCCTACAACTGTGTAATGTTATAGTAACGCCTACATTATTTTTTGTATTTATGGTAACCAAAAACATTTACAATGTTATCTTATATGGGTTAGATTGTTTAAATTAAACACCTGTTCAAAACTTGTTGTCATGATAAAGTGTTGTATTTTATATTAGTGGACAAAAAGAATAGAAAGAGTATAATGTTAACTTAATACCATTACAATATATACTCACTCACTCACTCACTCACTCACTCACTCACTCACTCACTCACTCACCCACCCTAACAATATTTTGTTACACAATGTAACAAAATTATATTGAAGATAGTAGATTAAATACAACACAATATATGTTATACGGTTTAAACAATTGTTTTGTTAACCATAACATGTTACAAACAATAAGATTGTATAATTAACATAAGTGTTGTACTTGTACTAACTGTAACTGTACAAGTACAACAATGTTATAACATTTTTGTGTTAATGTACTTTACAAAAACCAAACAACAAAACATGTAAAGATTAGATAGTGGCTAATTTACCTACACAACACAACATTGTATTGTGTAGGTATACTAGTTATGATACTGTTTACTACCTAACCACATTTACACACGAACAACACATATACTATTGTTTTTAACTTTATGTAATGTATACTGTAACAGTATATAATTTTTATGTTAATCCAACCATTTACAATTTAATACAATATTGTCTTATCTATAATATTATATCTTAGCACATTTCTGTCTGTCTGTTATCTTCTCTCTCTTTTTAAAATACTTGTCTCTTCGATATTATAATTATATACACGGTATATAATATTGTTAACAACAATACACTATTTACAGTTGTTTATATCTTTTCTTACTTTATTAATATTTACATCTCTTATATTTATACTCTCTAGTACAGTTTATGTTATTTTGTCTCATCCTCTTCCAGTTTACAAATACAAATACTATCTTATAGTAGTTAACAAAATGTTTATACATTGATTTAACATATATTTATAAGTACATAGAATATGTTATGTTTATTAACAAGAATAAGACTATGCAACAAATAAATACACGTATTTTAAGTTAACAAGTAAATTTATAAGTAGATGGTTATTATATATGTTAAACATATATACATTGGTATAATATTAGTTAATAAGTTATTGTTAAATATATAACAAATATTACTTTTATGTGTTTGTTGAATAGTATGTATATTGTTGTCATAGTAAATTATATGTATAACAATTATACATACACAATATCTACAACATAATATTGTTACCAATAATATAAATACATATAATACAATACTACATGAGTTTGGTTATAATAAAGATATAACATTACATGATGTAATGTGTTAACACATTTATATGCTTATAAGTTAAAATACAATTTGTACATACTGGAAGCGATACACCGTCTATGCTTGAGTATGTTAAATTTGATGACATTCGAAAAAAATTTGTTTGGTTGAAATTTTTTACGTGTTATTGTCTGGTTTTTCCAAAAATCTTTGTTAAAAAATTATCTAGCCATAGGCCCGCTTTTTCGCTTCGCTTATCGCTTGTCTGTGACAAATAAACATCGATCACACATTAACTGTGCTGTGTGTATGAAGATAAGTTATTTTACCAAAAACAAGATCATCGTAATATGTAATTTCTTATCATCCTTGAATAACATTATTACGGATAGATACTCTTCACAGTAGTGTTGTTCACCACAATGAAAGTAAACCACTTACATTACAAAATATGTGTATGTGTCACCATTTTTTAATTTAAGAATATTTAACATGTTTTGTACTCATATATTATTATACTTCTTGTATTCCTCACTCACTTTGTCTCATGTTTGTAGTTATTATTGCTATGAACATTACTTATTTGTGTTATGTATATAACATACAATGCACATTGAATACCACAAAACATATATTGTATTATAGGATAAGTGTTTATGTGGTTGTTTTAATATGTATATACGAGTTAATATATGTATGCAACTATAAATTGTTATGTGTTTCATATGTTACTACAAACTATACTTATTATTAAGTTCAAAATAGTAAACAATCGATTGTTTATAATTTATATTATAACTCTAACTATTATATGTAATTATAGTTAGAGTTACATTTTAATAGTGCCAATATTGTATACAATATACAACATATAAAATACTTGTGTCAACAACAAACATGTTATAAATTAGTAATAAACATTTTATTAGTAACTTGTCAATACAAAACATACAAACAAGTAATTACAAATTACATAATAGATACCTTATGGCAAAAAGTACACAATATGTACACATACAAATTATAACATGTAGTATATGTTATTTGTTATTTATTACTCATTAGTTACTATTTAAAAATGTAATATTACTTGTATATACCATTATTAAATAATATAGTATTAAACAAAACATCATCAAATAAAACTATGTTATATAAAATATATAACAACACAACTACAACTCATCGTAATAGTAATTACTACATGTAATATATCTTGTATACAAGATACATAAAATACTTTTGTTTATACAGATAATACACAATGTTTATATTTTAATAATACCTCTTTGGTAACCAACAGAGTTAATACATTATAAATATAAACATAAATATAAATGTAGTTATATGTTGTAACCACAATTGTAGGTTATAACAATACCTGTATATGTATAACATTTATACATATTAACTATCGTGACAAATATACTTTATATCTTTTATTGTAAAGTGTATAAATTGGTATGGTATAAATAAAAAGAAGGAAATAAGGAAAGGACAAAACAACAAAGGAGAAGAGAGAAAGATGGGTCAAGAGATGTACTACTATTTTAAAAATAAAACTATTCCAACACATACATTATATGTGTTACTGTTGTTATAATAAAATTAACCAACTTTTTGGCGAGGAACATTTCAACCAAAATTTTTACGTCTGATGGTCCGATTTTTCCAAAAATCTTTGTTAAAAAATTATCTATCCATGACAAATAATATTCGATCACACATACACAACAACACATGTTGAACATACAAAATTATTTTAATATAACATAACATCGTTGTATAACGTGCTTTCCTCGGTATGTAGTTAATCATTGATACACCTGAGGTATACACCATTGTGGTTTCAAATAAATAACAAATATACACATTGATGCATATTATGTAGTGTTGTTTGTTACTTACTATTGTTTTTTGTTTGTGACCAGTATTATGTGTATGTTGTCACATTATCAAAATAACACTTGAACCAGTACAATATTATGTTTTTTCTTAAACTCAAAAGTGGTTATTAACCTCCTTTATTTTATGTTCCAACTTGTGTTTGAATTTATGGTCATATTTACAATTGTTCATAAATTTAAGAAAAACCACAATAAATGGTCTCTCTCTTTTAGAAATGTTAAATTTTTTAAAATACGTAAAGTAAAAATATGTTGCAAACATGTTTGTGGCTATAGCAGTGTAACTACTGTTGTGGTTACAAATATTATTATAAACATGTAATTTTGTTAATCTCTAACCCTCCTTTTTTCCTCCTCCTCGTTCTCTTCGTTCTACTCATCCAATGATAACAGTTTCCATAATCCAACATGGTTGGATTCAACTACCAACCAAATACACAATGTGTATTATAGTCACTCATCCGATAACTAAGTGTGAATGTTACTACTTTATTGGTTATTTACTTATTTAATATTACAAATATATTGTCATCAACACAAATAAAAACATTGTCAACAGTAACATTGGTACATGTATCATAACTGTCATGATTGTTATAGATGTCGTAACCATACATTAGTTAAATAACAGTCCTTTTACTTTAAAATAAAGTAAACAATATACTTGTTGTTAATATCTAATTTACCTCAAATACAATAACAACATACTTTTTTGTAATAGTGGTGATAATACAATAAGCATGTATTTTATAGTATACAATACTTTAACATGTAAGATATGTATTATTTTACGTTATTGTTGACATGACTAGTTTTTGTAACAGTACGTATACATACATGTTTTAGTATTTAACAATGTTTTGTATTTTCACTGAAGATATAACTTGTAGTTATGAGAATAGAGTAAGAACATAGGTATTTATATTTACAGTTGTAAACATAAATGTGCTTAGAATTGTATTTGCAACACTGTTATATACAATCTACTTTGAATGAACATTATTTTCCAATACATGAATGAGAATACCTTTGTTTTTGGTTATTTAGTAGTTATAACTGATATATCACTGGTTATTGTTAATAATTATATTTTCATGGTTAGGTTAATAAAACAAAAGTGTAGTTATTTCTATTTCAAGTATCATAATTTAAGGTTTTCTGAACAGTAGCTACACATGAATGTCATGTGTACTTATCATTATGAAAAATAAAATATGTTCGTAACATCATTGGTAGTGTAAGTGTTTTGAGGTATAAATATAGCTGGTATGATAAAAAATTTCAAACAATACTTATGTATGTTTAATTTTTATATTGACCTTAGTTCAAAGCGAAGCTAGCCTCTGGCAAACCAAATTTTACTAACAATACAACCTGTCAATGTGACAAGTGTTAATAGTTGTGTAATCCTGTATCACCAAAATAATAAATTAACACATATTGTATGTGTCATTACTGTAGTAGAGATAAATTGTAACACCATATTTTATTATTAGTGTGAGCACATACATGTATAATATAATTATGTTGTATACTCATAACCAGTTAGTTAACTAAACTAGTACATAACAAACACAAAAGATGTTAACACATACTGTTATGGTGTTTGCATTCTCTGTTATAAACATTACAACAGTATGTTGTTTACCATTTTTTTACCTCCAGCTAGCTTATGTTTTAACTTCAACACATGTTTACATCCTCGTTGAGTGGAAACCAGTCTAATTACCTGTTTCTATTGTTATTAACAATACACAATAAATATTGTTTGCGATAATATGTTAGAGTGTCAATACTCCAGGGTATTAAATATGCTGTATGTAGTAAATTTAACACAATGTACTTATTATGAGTATATATATATATATATGCAATATCTTGATGTGATAGATAATTATAAATGCTACCAATGATACAAATGTATTGTAAATAATGTTAAGTTGCTCAAGTAATACAAACAATGTTTGTATTTTCTGGTATTTGTGAGTTACCATCACAAGATTGTAAACTACATAAGTATAATTATGTGTTGTTGTTATGTTTTATATTATAACTAAATAAATAGTTATTTACCGAAGAAGTAAATTGTATAATTTTATTATAACAAGTTAATGTTTACATACATTTTAAACATGTTTATACATGTAATTATGCATTTAGTGTTACCACACCAAGTAATGTAACAATTATAAATTGTTTGTGTTTTGTGTCAATGAATGTCAGATTGTATAAATGTTGTTAGGTTACAAAACACAAGAGAAATAAGTTATAGCTAGTATTTATATTTGGATGAATAGTCACTCGTAATAAAAAATATGTGTTGACTATGTTATTGTAACTACTACTCACTACTGTCATTCAACGACTAGTTTACACCTTCTAACTTTTATGTTTGACAACAACACTCTAGAGTTGGATGATTGTTACTAACACATTAGTGGCAATACAAAATTATGTTGTTTCTTGTATCGATTATAGTTAAACATTTTATCACTAATATGTTTTAACCATCACAACAACAGTATTATACCAAACTATTAACTTACTTGTTAACTGGTGAGTAGTTATTACAACACTTAATATCTTATTCACACAATTTAGATAAGAATGTAGAAAGTAAATTGTTAGTCAATGGAAACATATGTCATGTTACCAAATTGGTAATTTAATTTCAATAACCAAAATATGGTACAAGATATACTTGGATAGAATAAACATGGTAAACATTTACCATTAGAGTAATTACATGTGTTAACATGAACAAAATTACATCATGATCTCTATCCATGTATGTGTTTTGTTTTTATTGTTTACTCTACCACCTCTACAACTCTACTAATTATAAGAGTAGTACAATACAACTAACATATAACCATTATATGTTAAATTTATTCAGATAAGTAATTATTAAACAATATAATACACATTATAGTTAATAATTCCTTGCCAACACATTTTTGTGGTTAAAAACATGGGAATGTAATTAGTAATATAATTACTACAATATTTAATGTATGTAAGGTTATTTTAAATAAACAAGTATTCTAATGTTTTATTATACTATATTTTGTTACACACAGTAATTTTACATTTTAAATTATACATAACATACATTTCTACATTACAACTACAATAACTTACAATCATAGTAACGTACTTAACAACATATGTTGTTACTTGTTGTTTAAAGCAAAATGTGTTGGACAATATATTGTTTACATAAACCTGGTTGAACCTACACTTGTCTAGAACACAAAACCTTTAGTGTTTAACAATACACAGCATAAAATACAATCCATGATTGTATTAGGTGGTCTGGTTTTATGAACAGTTTAACTGGTAATTCCGAGTTGTAACACACATTGTAAGTTTAACGATGCAATATATTAATGTAGTAATAACACTACAAAAATACAACGTATTGCACTGTAACAACAAAATACTAACATGTTTAGCACTCTCTTGATACATGTATCTCTTCGTCATTCAAACATACATATCTTTTACATGTTGTAATTTTACTAGTCTTACTTTAACTATTATATACAACAGTTAATACCATAACTATTACAAAATTACGAGTAATACCTGTCATGATATATTGTTTTCACTACAAACCAAAATGTGTTGAAGTATGTACTTTTATGTTTTTAGTTTTATCCAACTAAACATAACCAAAAATATGTCTAGCTATAAAACACTGTTATGATAACAAGTTATTGTATTAACATATAAGAACCAATATATTAAATACTTTATTAAACACTAGTTTAACATTGTTACATAAAGTATAAACAAGTTGTTAGTAGTTAAAGTCATATGGTTGAAACATAAAATACTTACATATATATATATATATATTAACATTAAATATTACTATTTATGTATATAATTATTATGTATAACATTTATTGTTACTAGTTTTAAGTTTAGTACATTTACCTAATCATAACAATACAAAATAATTGGTAAGTAATGTATATCCAAGATATACATATGTTATTTAATATTAGATGTTAACGTAATAGTTGTTTAACATAGAGTATAAACTAGTTAACAATATGTATATACATTAATATTTATAATATACTTTATGTACATAACATATAGTATATTATGGTTTAATACATACCACCAACTAATATAAGGAATATAAAATATGTATAGTAACATATATTAACTGGTGACTGTAAGAGTTCAATGTGTATAATAGTTATACATATAATTTAACATCTAGGTGTATTTCTATTCATAATAGAAGTATCGTTTGTATAATATATTATTATACAATATAGGTATGATGGTGGTAGTCTTTAATATATTTATGTTTATGTTTATGTTTGTTATGACCACTAACATACAAGTGCATATGCATTTAAAATTAAAACAATGTTAGTTCGACACATGTAACTATGTAGTTCACAACATACATAATAATTTATGACAGGAAACAAAAAAATCTTGGATGAAAAATTTTTACGTGTCACAGTCTGGTTTTTCCAAAAATCTTTGCCAAAAAATTATCTAGCCATAGGCCCGCTTTTTCGCTTCGCTTATCGCTTGTCTGTGACAAATAATGTTCGATTGAACATTAACTGTACTGTATGTGTAAGAGTACTTTTATTTTAATAAAATTACACATATACTGTACCCAATATCTGTCTCTCCATGTGTAAATAACATTATGAATACACGTATTATAACAGTAAACTCTTTCCATCACAATAAGTATAAGATTGTTGTGCTATAATGTATGAACACATTACCATTTTTTAACTTAACGATAGTTACCGTGTTTTCCTTTCACATGTGTTTATATGTATTATACACTTATTTTTGTTCACATGTAAATTATTATAATAACATTACATAAATTATAGTATTAACTATCTTACATATCCAAATTCACCTCTACACAATTATTTACTTGTATGTATGAAGTGAAGGGGAGGGGTAAAAAGTAGGGATATGTAAACACTATTAATAATATAAAACTTGTATTATGTCATGTGACAACATATTACTGTTACCATTAATACTAGTATGTCATTTTGTTTTATATTTTATGTTCAACAAATTAACATCCATACAAATTTAAATGTATACATAACATTACAATGTAGTAGTATATCATTTGTAGTTTTAGTAATCTCTAGTGAGAAGAAGAAGGAGAAGTATAATGGATGATTTAAGTAAAGTATTTAATGCCAGATTGTAAATATAACAGACTAATGTATGTGTAACTATTACACATAACAACTATACAACTATCACAACTACATGATGTTTGTGTTGGTAACAACAATTCTAATAACTAGAAAGTTAAAATATAGTAGTTGGTATTATATAGTGTATACATTCAAACATCAACAAATATAGACAGATATGTTTTGTTTACATTTTTTAACCTAACATCTCTTCACATCAAAAAATCCTGTAAAAAACAAGTACTAATAATCTTAGCTGTGTACTGTGCATGGTATTAACATATAAAATTCTACTTTTAATAACATTATTCATATACAATACTGTCGTAGCAAAGGTATTATTGCAGACTATGAGATTTAACATTTTGGTTAACAATACTATTTACCATACGTTACACTAACCATGCAGACTATACAATTTATAATTTATATGATGATAACAAACATTGTAGATAATTAAATACATTATTGTAATGTATTTTGTAGTTTGAATTATAATGGTAACTACCGTGTTAATAACAGTAGTACATTAGTGACTGGTCAGCTAAAATATGGTATTAATCATTATACAGTATATACTATTATACAATAACAATTTAAAAGTACAGGTAAATATGGTTTGTTTGTATTTTTGGTAATGATAATCAATCATCACTCGAAAATCCAGTAAAAAACGGGTATGAAATATCTTAACTATGTGTCGAGTGTAACATTAATATGTAAAATTGTACTTTTAATAACATTGTCAATGTATAGTACAGTGATAGCGAGATTGATACTGCAGACTATGAGATTTAACATTTTGGTTACCAATACCATTTACTATACGTTACATCATATATGTAGACATTACAATTATAAATTCTAATGACGTTATTGTTTACCCCATGTTATAATAAGGGTTTTATATAAAAACGTACTATACATCTAAATCTACTGGTTTGTGTTATTTGTAATAATTATCTATTATATATTATAACAGAATGGTTTAATTTATTATTGTTAATAACAACAATACATGTATTATGTTTTAAAGTACATATATCTCTGTTAAATTACTTGATACAAACTACTCTTGGAAATAAACTACAGACCAATTACCTGTTATATTGTTAAGATTACATGGTAATACGTGTAAACAAAGACCCACAATATCCATGAAGATATGTTGGTATGAGACAAGTAATAATACGTGTGATCCACATGAATATTGTGGAACTTTGTCTACACGTATTTCCATGTAATAGTGCTTAAATCACCCAGTTATATTCACGGATCCACAGCTTCCTCATGTAATTATTATGCAAATAATTCGTGTTATTACTGTTAGAAAATATACTTATGTGTTTTGTGTTATCTAAGTATAACACGACAAATGTTATCTACATGTATATGTTATCAACCAGTTGATGTTTTGTTGTTGTTTATAGTTGTAATGATATCATTACATATTGTAACTTTGTGTATGTGTACTCTATTCAGAGATTTAACATAACAACATGTTTGTAAACATAATTTTACTTTTATTTGACAGGTTATAGTTATTAACAACACAAATATACACTACATCACTAGCATAATATTAAACAATAGTGTTAATTATAGTTGTAATGTTTTGTTATGGTGACTATAGCAATTATAAACATATACTTCATGTCACAGATTAAAATGTTACAATAACATGTTTATATGTACACTTAATAACTTAGAGGTTATTAGTGTTGTGAATATTCATAATACTTACTTATTGGTTTTATTAATGGATATAATTGTAAAAATATACACTTTGGTAGTTGCCAACTCGACTTCAGTCTTCTCTTCAATGTGTAAGTATTAAACCAACTCCGCATATGGATGGATAATAACAAATAACAGTCATTACACTGTAAACTAGTTACAAGACAAAGTCAAGGTATATTTATTATGTTTAAGTAATACAAATTAAGGTTGTTATAACAACATAACATTATAGTTAGTTGTGTTTCAACATGACTCAACCTGTGTAGTAATAACTATACATATTCCAATACTTAACATTATTTTATATTTTCACTGAAAATATAACTTGTGGTTACATGAGGGTACAATAAATACTAGTATTTACATCTGTGTTGTTAATGTTAATAATCATACACTTAAATTTACATTGTATAGTTTCTACATATCGGTATGCTATAAGTAAATACAACTTTTTAACACACAGACAGAAAAATTTTATCTGTGGGGTTAAATTAGTAGTAAGAAGTATAATTGTATACTACACAGCACATTAATCTTTTTATTTTCATAATCAAGGTAATAAAACTTAACTACAACTACGTCCCTATCACATACTACAATTTAGAATTTTTCCAATAGCATATAAAATACAATGGTTAAGTTTATATATCATTATGAAAAATATATTATACTTGTAACATCATCGGTACTGTAGGTATTTTAAAATATGGTTTATACTGGTAAAACAAAAAATTTCAAACAACACTTGTTTTGTTTGTTTTTACTTATCAACACTAACCCAAACCAAACTTTACCATTTATGTATGTATACTGTTAACAAGACATATGTTTACTAGCACATAGATGTATTTTAATTATATGTAGTCTAAGTACATATCTTTGACATAACATATACTGTATATGTTATTTTAATACTAACACAGGTAAAATGTAATGTTGTGTTTTTACCAATTTATATAGTCTTACTACTAATTAACTAAACTGGTATATAATAAACACAACAAATGTTAATACATGTTGTTATGTTGAAAGTGTGTATTTATACATCTATGGTTATAAATACTTTGGTGATGTTTTGTTTATCATATATTTTAACTCCTCCCACCCCTTTCTCTCCTTCCTCCTCCTAATATATAGTCTATACAGTTAAACAGTAAACTCTAATATAATATACCTTCTTGTCTAGATTGTTTAATGAGTACACTATTATTAACATAACAGTAATAGTATGTTATTTTGTACAACATATTACTACAAACAACTAGTAACAACATCACCCATTAATAACCCTGGCAAAACACATACAAATTTAACAACAGTATTTTACTTACCAATATAACAAGAGTATATAAAGGTAATAATATTAATATAGTTACAAATTACTATGTTGTGTAACAACACAATATTAAACAAAGTAAGATTATAGTTTTAATGTGTAACATATTATAATACAACTTTTTGGTTACAACCAAGTAATGACCAACTACAAACGATGTACAAATAACACAATACGAGGAAGAGGGAGGAGGGAAGAGAAAAGAGATGAATATTATAGATAACGATATGACATTACAACTTTATCATTACCATAACATTATATTTTTGTTCACGAACATATTTTTCATCAAACATTAGTTACTAACTAGTATCATTTAAATAATACAATATGGTATTGTATTTGTTAATGTTTACAATTTGTAATAATATAATGAGTATTTATATATTAATACATAAATTACTATCCCATAATTGTAATGTATGAAACCAAACATAAGTTAGCAATGATGTTATATGTACAACAGGTAATAACTACAAGGTTTAAACATACATTGTACTGAGGACATATATTTGTATTAAGGACATATCGTGTTTACAATAATATACTATCCGGGATAGTAAATAAGCATATATGGTTACGAACCATTATGAGTTTTTAGCAACAGTTATCATAATGGGATAGTTACCAGTTGTTGAAACATACTTTCTATCGTAAGCTAAGATACCATTCTTCTCTGAGAAACATATACGAAGTTTATTACCAGCCAACAATGTGGGAAAGTCAACAATGGTTTGTTTCGTGCCATTAAATAGTGTGTTACTGGCAATATTATTGGATTGTTCATTAATTAGTACCTTAAACTTAGCTTCTAAACTAGTTGATGGTGTGTGAGAAGTAGCAGTGACAGTGTAATTACCTGATTCGTTGATCAATATTTGACCAGTGTAAACATCTCGTAGTTCAGGGTCAGTAGTACCACTGTTAGCATAGGTTAACCATCGAAAGTTACCACCAGTTACAATCTTAACACTTCTGGTATTAATTCCTGGTTATAATACCACCATCATACTGTTGTATAATACCATCGGTATAGATTGTCATTATCATCATTATCATCAAATTAGTCGTCGTAGTTGGTGATACTATATTCGACCATACAAAAGTATGGTTAACAGTATATTTTGTAAAGTATGCTGTATCCAACTGTAAATTAATACTGAGTTGACCGGTGGAATGGCACCAAGTAGATCAATGTACACACTTACATCATCAACATTACCACCTTGACCCACACCTTAGACAGGTACCACTGTCGCCTGACTTTATTGTGATACCGTAATTTGACCATAGTTGGTCTCTATCGTAATAACTATTGGTACTATGGTGATAAGATTTATTAATGTACATCTGTCATATGTAACTTGTTGTAAATTTGTTGTCTTATAAACTTTATCACGACCAATAAACACCAATTGGTTATTGTTGTCAAACATACCACTCAGGTCAGGTTGTGGTAACCAGTTACTTCCGTCATAACCATAGATTACATGAGTACATATATATCTTCAAAATATATTGGGATAATATTAGTAACAACTGGTTACCACATCCGTTTAATATGACTATTGTCTAATATACCAAAGTATATGTTGGAATATGGAACTAGTATGGCCTTACCAACAGAAACATGTTCTGGTAGTTGCTCATATACCACACCACTGTAAATAGATACTTGTTTCACACCACCTATGGGCTTTTTAGTGTTACAAATTTATTTGTGCAAGTAATATTAACAATAGTTACATAATATGTATAAAGAATTATGTATTAATATATTGTCAGAAGACAAAATTTAAATGCTTATTAATTGGGTGATAATATTTAGATGCACATTATAATAATCTATATTATTTTAAGTTATGTTATAGTAAGTGTTATAGTGAGTAATTGATATCTTAATAGTATTCTCTATATAAATATTATGAAGTTAATATTATTACCGAATAATCCGTACGTTTGGGTGAATGGTGTCACAGCCGCTTCTAACATGCTTGCCAATATCAATGGTAAGTATTATAATATGTCTACTGGTTTACAACACGGTATTGAAAACAATATTACGGGAATATTGGAAATTGAGGTTAATCCAGAAGATTTTAAATTTAATCCTACATTCTCATTTCATGAAGGACTTTACTTCTTAATGAAAATAACGTTAGATAAAAAACCAGCTGAGTTTATTGTTAGTTGTGAAGATACAGCATGTCCTGACTTTACTAGATGCATAAAAGACTATAACAATGGAACTGGTGGTGGGAGATATTGTGATATTCACTTCAACGACAACAAGTACTACTGGCTAGAAATGTTACAAGGAGGTGACTTTCCAGTCATTCGTGACAAATTATATACTCCAATATACCCAGACCGCTTTTCCAAATTTGGTCATAGTATTGTGATAAACGATGTAGTAGTAAATAAAGTATACTTACCATATCGTCCTGGCGAAAACAATAAGACATCATTACAAATCTACAAGATGAAAGATTGGTATTGGACATACATAGCACCATATAATGCAGTAATAAATTATAATCCACCATCTCATTTTAATAATGGTCAAAGGAAAGTCTTTATTATAAAGAAGGGAGAAACTTCTGTGTTAGGATCAACAGACGACCAATCATATGGTGAAGCAAAATACATTGATGGTAATATTGTTATCAATGATAAGGAGCTAAGAAAGAGTAGTGTTGAAATACCAAGAGAGGTCGCTACCTTACCCAAAATGGTTGAGTTGGTTATTGTTGACACTGGTGACTTTTATTACAAAATATGGAATGAATATTATGACGTTGATGGCTATAAAGTTAGAGATCCAACCGTAAAGGCAAAAAGAAATAAAAGCCATACAACTACCAATTTATCATCATCGTCAACTCAAGCACCACCTCCACCATACAGTGAAATCTGTGCTACAGAACGAGTAGAGTACATCTTTCCACAACCGATAGTCGATGACTACCAACAACCAGATCGTAAGGTAATAAATAATGTGGACTATCCAATCTCTTTACCACTACCAACTTACATTGATAACATTTGGTTGAATAACGACACTAGCAACAACAAAATTATCTTGAACGCTATGATTGATGGTGCTGTTAGAATTATAACTAGTGTTGATGGATATGTTATTCCCACGATTGTCAAGACACCACAGATAGTTAACAATAACATGGTTTTTAGGGATATAGACCAACCTCAAATGAGAAACAGAATTACACAATTATTCAACGAATAAATATATAAATACTAATAACTTGTCTAAACTAGGTTTAGACTAACTAACTTACATTGTTTATAGAGAGTGTAAAGTACTATTCTCATTACACACTAAATTTAATTTAAACATACTACACTATTAACTATTACATATATAGTGTAGTATGTTATTGTTTATGTTTGAGATTACAATAATCTTAACTACTTATTAGATATACAGCAAATTTACATATGGTATAATAATCCTATATTACTATAAACAGTGTTGTTGTTTTGAATATCCTTATTACTATTTGGTAAAACCATATTTGGAATATTATAGGTTAATTACTTGTTACATTAGAATAATTACATGGCCATCTGTGTAAACAAGAATCCACAATATCCATGTGGATTACAAGTGTTATTATTTATTGGTTACCAAAACATCTACATGACTATTGTGGATTTTGTTTGCACGTATTGCCATGTAATGACATTCAAATTGCATGTATATGTTCCTAGACCATACAACTCTACCCACGTACATGTTTATCGTTTGATATAAACTACCTTTTGTATATTACAAGTTAACTATTTGTTATGTTAGTACGATTGCATATCATTCGTGCAAACAAAGATCCATAATACTCACGTGGATGTGTTAATAATTAACAGGTAACTATACCTATAAATAACATAACAGTCATAGACATAACTTAATGTAAACTATATATTACCATTATTAAACATATTCAAGAACAAGATATGTATATGCATAAGTTAATAGTATTGGAGATTAACAATTACCAGTTTGATTACTTACAATGTAATGTTTATTGTTTACTTCATTGTGAAGTAGAAGATATAATATTTATGTGAATGTATATAACCTAACATATGGTCTATTGGTTAATGGAGGTTACAGTAATAATATCTGGTTTTTCAACATAGATGTGTTGCCATCGGTCTTTGATATATTCAATCTGTTGTCGTGGTTCATCTTTGAACAGAATACTCTGAGTTTTACAGGAAGAATAACTTTGTGAGACCTGTTATCATCATAGTAAGTAATAATTGGAAACACGTTCAATTGTAAACTGTAAGGACAGTAATAACTACCTGACATATTACGATATGACTCAAGAGTTTGTGTGTATTTAAACAGTTGGTATGTATAATCCCAAGTTCCATCGAATATGTAGTCATGACCAATTGTTGGCAACCTTTGTGTTAGTAAAAGTTGTCTCTGCAACACAGGAACATTGGGTAAATTCTCCCAATTGTTAATGTAGGTTGACATGTTGTCCAGTATTAACTGACTATGCCAAACTAGGTTGGTAATGGCATGCAAATCTAATACCTTGTTAATAGTCAACAATCTATCATGGCAAACACTTTCTCCAAACATAGTTTTATGTGTTTATAATACAACATCATCGTCATTAACGATCATTAATCAATACTATAATATCACCTTTATACATGTGCTAATATGTATATATTTGACCACATTAAAATAGAATGGTAAATTAATATTATAATATAGTAATACTGTAATACTGTAATATTTAACAGTATGCAAATTGGTATGTTATCTGTTAAACTATCTGGTATCGATAGTATGATTACATGATTATAGAATGGTAAATATATACTAGCAAAATTGTTTCCATTGATGCAGGTCATGGTGTAATTAGAAACATATTAGTTAAAATACAGATTCACTGCATTAACTACATCAAGATGTAATAACATCCGATTTGTTTGTTCTATGTTCCTGGAACCACAATTCTATTTACATGTCTGTTACTTGAATGAGTGACTGTATGAATGAATATATTTTATTGTTTTAGCGTCTTATTGGTTGTTTGCATCAAACAACATCTGGAATTATTACATCTTATTTACTTACCATTTTAGTGTAATTACATGACAATACGTGTAGGCAAGTATCCACAACATCTATGTAGTTTATACATATAATTATTTGTTATAATCTTGTGTGACAACATGGATGTTGTGGATACTTGCCTACACGTATTGCCATGTAATAACACTTATATTACATGGTTATATTCATAAAACTGCAACCTCATTCATGTTTTTACCATTCGAATGATTATATGAATGAGATACTACAACACTGTGTACTGTCTCATTTGTGAATATATTGTTTAATTACTTCTCGAAGAAGTAATATTATTGTATTGTCTGTTATCTTGTATCCTGGTCACGATATATACTACGGTTATAACCAATTAGTATGTCAAGTCGTGACGCCAAACGAGTTAAAGATTCATAACACGGTTGGTCATCGGATTTTTCAAAGCAGTAGACGATGTTGATGAAATTAACCTTACTACGTGCACCCAAGTTTAGCACTATGCTCAATACATCTTTACATGTTATATCAGCTCCTCGTAGTATAATACTAGTTAGTGACTTACTATTACATAGTCCGTTAATGAAGTACTTCAAAAAGTCAGATGAGAAGTTATAGTTATTATCATCAGAATAACTAGTTGAGAAGTCAACGATAATTAACGACTTACTTTCCAGGATGAACTGGTCAACAGTGTGGAATACACCTATAAATTCATTTCGTAGTTTCACCCCAAGGCTAGCGTCGAAAGGAGCGAAACGAGAATCGTACTTACCACCTAAATATAACCTTTCAACACAGTTGTATTCATTTAGTCTTCTCATTAAAATCGGTGACTGCATAAACACATAATCACTTGAAAATGTTAAGACTCTGCTATTCTTCTTGAGTGCATCTATAACGGCAGGTGTTAAAAGATCAAGTATACAATCACTCATATTTTGTTCCTGATTCTGTCCTTGTTCCTGTTTTTGTTTATCCAATAACATTTACCCATTACCAATTAGTGTTGATATGTCCTCAATAATGTTACTGTTACTATCATAAGAATTAAGGTAATCTACATATACACGATAATCGTTAACTGTTTCTGGATCATATAACAGTACTTTGTGTGATATCACATGTGGTAATGTTTGTAAGTAATACTGTTCTTGGCTGATAGTTAAGTAACCATTGTTAACCAGATTTGACATAAGCTTTACTAAGTTGTAAAAAGAAAAGGTATAAGTGTTACCCATGCTAATTAACACATCGAAGAAATTTGTAATGGTATTAGCGTCAATGTAATAATCCAAACTATCACTGAAGTATTTAACAATAGTGTACTTCACTCCTTCTATATCTAATATATTTGGGTCCAAAAGCTTAGACCTTTCCTTGTTTATGGCATCTACCACATCAGGACTGTTATCTTTAAGTTTCAACAAAAACTTGTAACTCTTTTGATTTTCACCAAACACTACACTATCAGTGAGTACTACCTCCTCACGTCTATCGTTATAAACGGATGGTCTCTTCCTAAAAAACATCTCCTTCTCATTTCCAGTCATTTAAACGCAATTTTAATATGTATAAATTAAAGTCATATTTGTAATTTACGTTGGGTAAACATCCAAACACTTAAACATCCAAACATCGAGTACATTGTGTTACAAACACAATGTTTGAATAACATGTTGTGTCACAGACAAATTAACTAGACATGTATTAGAAATGTTACAGATACACATACATTTAAATACTTGTTATCTTAGTAAGATTGCATGGCAATCTGTGCAAACCGAAGGTATACTCAAAGAGAAATGGCTGTGCCAAACAAGGATCCACAGTCATCATGTGACTCTACACATGTAATTGTTTATTAATTACTAGCACATTCACATGACTATCGTGGATGTTTGCCTACACGTATTACCATGTAATAACACTTAAATTACTTGGTTATGTTCATGGAACTGTAATTTTATTCACACATTTGTTATTTGAATAAACAATTGTATGAATGAACCTGTTTTGTTGTTTTAATGTCCTGTTGATTGTTCGCATCAAACAATCTTTCGAGTATATTACATGTTAATTACTTGTTATTCTAATACTATTACATGACAATACGTGTAGACAAACATTCACAACATCCATGTGAATAACACGTGTTATTACTTGTTTCATACAAATATATCTTCATGGATGTTGTGGGTCTTTGTTTACACGTATGGTCGTGTAATAACATTTAAATTATTTGGTTACGCAAATATAACTATAACTTTACTCATGTGTTTATTATTTAAGTGAATTGTTACATGAATAAGTAGTTGTTGTCCTGAACATTTGAATGAGATACTATAACACTATAGTTATTTGGTATGTACTTTGTTAAGTTATTTAATTACTTCTTGAGGAAGTAATATTGTTTAATGATTGTTACTTTGTATATCTGTTATGGTACGCTCGATCATAACCAACTAATATGTCACGCTATGACATCAGGTGTGTTAGAGAATCAAAACATAAACAAAGTTATATTCTTCAACATATTTACCAACACAACTACATGATTATTGTACATTTCTGTTTGTACAAATAATTATGTAATAGTACCCAAAATACATATATACATTTCTAATACCACATTTCTATTCACATGTTGTTTGTTTAAACAATATTTGGTAACACACATACACTACAAGTTATTTACTTGTTATATTTGGGTGTCATTACATGGCAATACGTGTAGGCAAGGATCCACATCATTCATGTAGTTGTAATGGTAATTAACAAATAATAATATGTATGATCTACATGGATGATGTGGGTCCTTGTCTACACGTATTGCCATGCAATAGCACTTAAATTATTTGGATATATTCCAGGAACATATAATTCTATTCACATGTTTGCCCCTTCCTCATCTCCTCCCTCTCTTGCCCTTACTATTCAATAAATAGATAATATTATCTACGATATTAAAAATACTTACCACACACAAAGTGTTGTATCTAATACCATATTTATCGTTTGGAATATAAGTACTATCTTAGATAGCATTATTATTATTTTACATATTTACAAATTTGTGAACTGTGTGTTAATCACTGAGTGGAGTGGTGATACCAACAGATACTCGTTCTTCGCTGGTCATGGCCGAGTCAAGCAACAGTTGGTAATCATCACAGATGTACAGCTTTATACCTCCATTACACATGAAATCGCTGAAGCCACACCAAGCCCGATAAAAGGAGTACTTACCGGTGGTTAACTTTCCAACCAGGAGCCAAATTTCAGCAGCGTTGTCACCATCCTGCTCTCCATAAACAGCTGCAATGTTGTTAGGGAAATTAACATATTATTTGTATACTTGTATGTAACGTTATCATACTTGTAATAAATTTTGTAATAATATACGTGTAATTACATAATATTTGTGTAAGCAAAACCACCCACAAATATTATGTGACCCATCCATGACAATACTCATATTACTACATAATATTTGTGGGTGGTTTTGCTTACACAAATATTATGTAATTACACGTATACAATCACTAAATTGTTAGATCGTTGAATTGTTAATTACTTGATGTAAGTAATTAACATGTTGTCTCATGAGTTATGTTAGAGATTATAGAGTTATAATTGTATTATACACTTTACACAAACACAA
>Ga0302300_1000346_pt1 | contig 34485 bp, 16 predicted proteins | sample III_Palsa_E1_1_FD_198756 | JGI IMG/M metagenome (GOLD analysis project Ga0302300, IMG submission 198756) | Peat permafrost microbial communities from Stordalen Mire near Abisko, Sweden - III_Palsa_E1_1 | ecosystem: Environmental > Terrestrial > Soil > Palsa > Peat permafrost | place: Sweden...
TGTTCTGGAATAAATTGTGTATTGTCATTGATAATGGTGATTAACGTGTTCGTAACAATATTATCATCACGTATACCATATTGCTTACGTAATAACCTGTACTTAAGTACACACCAAATTCTTGCTTGTAACACGTTATCAAGATAGTCAATAACCTTCAAAGCAGCAAACGTTGGATTACTGTAATCCAGAAAATCAACGTATTCATACCAGTCATCAAGATTTACACCTATATGTACAGATACAATACCTCCTGTGTAGTACTGTATTAAATTTTCAATTGTCTTACTACCTATAACATCTTTAGTTTCCAAGTCAAACATCTGTCCCTGAACTTCAACTGAAACCATATTTTACTAACAATAGATTAATTTGTGTTTTCCAATACATAGAACTTTTCAATGTTTGTTATTGATACCAGTTTCTAATGTATATATATGTTCGTAACAAAAATGGTTGAAAAGGTTGATTCATGTGAACTAAAAAGAATAGTATCATACTTTTACCTTAATGTAAATTAATACTTATTACTATTACTATTATTTATATACATATTATTATATATATATATATATGATCTTAACTATAACTTTATATTTTATTCATATTCTTGTTTTAAAAGATTGAGTAACTTTACTTATGAGAGAGAGAGACATTTTACTGTGCTATACATGGTGATTGCTCATTTAAAATGTATATGCTTAATATGTTAAATTTGAATGAGCGGGGAGAGGGGGGAGAAGGATATAATATAAGAAGTAATCTTTATCCTGTCTCTCTTTGTTCCTCGAATAAAGGTCTATTTGATACTCTTCCTTCTTGGATGAAAAAATGGTTGTTACTTTACTATAAAGTAATAAATTATTGTTGTGGTAACCATGAAGTAAGTTGTGAGACCTTATGTGAGACCTTATGTGAGACCTTATGTGAGACCTTCTGTGAGAGTATGAATTTGTAAAAGGAAAAAAGATAAGTCTATCATGGATAAAATTTATGATGGTTAAGAATGTAAATATTAATAATATCAAATTATGTCTTCCTAAAAACAATAAATAGTGTTGGTACCAACACTATTCATAATCAAATACTTTTAATAGTAATTTGAATTACATTTATATAGTTGAAGAAGTAGTTGAATCTCACAATAAATCCTTGTTCCATCGCTATCATAAAATTTTTATGTTCAGATATTTATTTGCAACTTTAAGTTGTAAATGTGTATTATATATAAAGACTATCAACAAATTAACTATCTTCAAACAACATCACCATTGTGACGAATCTGTTCTGTTGTCAGATAATCTTTAGCACAATATTCGAATAGTCGCTTGGAAGTAAGAGCATCAATTCCATGGAATTCAAAGAATACAACACCTAACTCTTGTTGTAATTTCTTCCGTTGTTCATAAGATACATTTATATTAGATGTATTGTTGTTAGCAACCAGTACTAACTGGGCAGTTGGATTAAATTCCTTGAATTGTTTACACCAAACTTGTGTAGCGTAGTCAAATGAAGTTTTACTGTTAGCATCATAAATGATTACACCAATATCCGCCTTCTTAATGTAGTTCGATGTTACAGCACGAAAGCGTTCGTGACCAGCAGTATCCCAGATTAACAATTTAACGTCCCTTTCAAGGGTAGATACAGTCTTAGTTTGAAACTCAACACCAACAGTGAGTTGGCCTACATTATCTTGGTGATTCCCGTCATTAATAAATGATTTTACCAAAGTTGTTTTACCTGAGTCAACATCGCCAACACAAACAATATTACAAACGTAATTATGGACCATTTCTGTCTTCCAAGACTTAATTTTATCATCTTTTACTATTATACTACTTACTATATTAGCAGATATTAAAAATAAATACCAGCTGAAACAATAAGTATCAGATAAGATCGTTAATACTTAATGTTTTAGTTAGTTACTAATGGATGGGGTACAATAGTATTAAAATTGTAATTACACGATTATAATATAACCTTGTAATTACATAAATTAGTGCCATGTAACTGGTCTTGTTAAGATGTATACAAATTGATTGATATAATATATTATTATTATGTTATTTTAATAATCTTACTATAACACAGTATACTTATATTCCAATTCATTTGTCTATTGTTAAATTTACTTTTTAGGGGTGGGTGGATGGGGTGTGTGAGGTAAGGGTAAGGGTAAGGGTAGTTAATCGAAACTACATTCAACACATCGACGAGTCCAGTTGTAACTGTATATACACAAAAATGATGACTACGTCAATTAACAATTTAAATCACCGTTAAAATGAAACTAATACTACAAGATAAGACTCATCATGATAATATAACAACAGTTACCAATATGAATATTAATAAAATTAGGAACAGTGAATATTTTGCCGGTGTCATAGACAGTTGTAACTGTGATAATGTGTTGTTTCCATCACAGTATAAAGATGTTTTTAATATTTAACATTAACGTTGTTAACGATGGATATCTTTATGGTGAAGAGTATGAGCAATAGACAGAAAACGAGAAGAAACAGATACTGAATCAGAATATATATATACATTCACTACCAAAACCTGAATCACCATCAGCAGATTATGTCATTACAACAACTAATAATCATAACATTGTAAGAACATAACATTGTAAGAACATAACATTGTAAGAACATAACATTGTAAGAACATAACATTGTAAGAACATAACATTGTAAGAACATAACATTGTAAGAAATAACAAGTGTGATCGTAAGTATATTACGATTAACATTAATGGTAACCAATTAAAAAGAGAGTTTGAAATTAGCTATTACCTGGTTGACAACCATGTGTTTGAATTTTTAATTTACCAACTATTCAATAGACATGGAGAAACACAGGAGAGAGAAGAACAAACTAGTAGTAATGACAATAGTAAAAGAAGAAGATAAATATAAAGGGCACAAAAGTATAATAGATAGTGTGAATGATAACATTCGTCATGACATTTACCTTTATATACCATATATATATATATATATATATATACTCTTACCTGATAATTGTATTTTTGACACTGTGTTTATAACAGGATATGTTTTTGTTAGTAGGTTGTAAATATAATACTATATATTTATTTTAATAATAATACATTTATATGGATAGTGAAGTAAATCTTATAAGTACATATCATAATCTACTTGTTCCAATATTTTAACATCACTACAATATAGATCTTGTTAATAGACATAGTAGTTACTGTGTGAAGTTAATCTCTTTGAGAGATTAAAATATTATAATTATGATGCAAACTATATTTATTACTTATTACTAATAATAAACATATTTAACATGAACTATTATATCATTATATACAAAGAAAAAGACATAAAAGAAGGAGATAAAAAATACATTAAAGGTATAATTGTTTGATATATATAGTATAATGTATAAAATTGGTATATATATTAAAAAGTTTAATATATTTGCGAATATGGTTTTCTTATTGTATATTACAATAATCTTGTGTTTGTTTACTTGGACAGTAAGGATATATTTATATTACATTAAATGATAGTAAACAATACATACACACCCTGTAAATATTGTATGCATGTTTTTATCTAGTAATTATATATTATATGTTTAACATCTGTATTAAAATAATAATTTTATGGTTTGAATGTGTGATATTCATAATAATATACGGATAAATGTTACATATTTGTTGTTTATAATATATCATTACGCAACTATACAAAATTATGGATATTACAATTTGGTATTAAAATAAAAACATATGTATTGTATGACTTATTCTTTTATTTTTTAGTGCAATTACACAATATCTGTGTATACAACGATCCACAATATCTGTGTCACTATCAATGATAATAACTGTATAAATTTTCAGTATAATACTTGTATAATAATTATATAATTGATGTAGTTAATTACTTCAATTGTTGCTTGTTTCAACTTACCTGCGACATAGCTTATTACTTGTGATCCTGTTTATAAAGTTGTGTTTTGCGGGTAGATCACAAACGGTTTGGTTTAATCTGTTGGCAAAATACATAAGCGGCAAGCTAAGCGATAAACCGAAGGTATACCTCAGAGAGAAGAGCTACGCTAAACGTAGTGGAAAAAGGCAGGCTGCTTGTGATAAGCGATAAAAGAAATAACAAGTGTAGCGAAAAAGCGGAAAGACTAAGTCTCACGGAAGGGATAATATACATGTAAATAATTATCCACAATAATTATGTGTCTATATATGTATATAATATGTTGTTATATTCGGGTATAATATCACCAATCTCCACATAATTATTGTGATGAGTTGTTTAGCGCAGCTATGGCTCTCTCAGTATAGCGCAGCTGACCTTCGGTATACCTTCGGTTTACACATATTACTATGTAATTGCAAGTATATTTGCTTTAATATTAAAACCTATCCAACACATAAAATACATCGAATTGTACTTAGTGATACCAGATGTAATTACATATGTAATTACATAAAATTCGTGTAACCATTTTTGACACAGGCATCTCTCTTTGACGCAGTCATGGCTCTCATAGTTATTTCCGTAGGATAACTGACAGTATACTTTGCGGTTTGACGAAGTTATTTCTCTTTGGCGAAGCTTTTCTCTCTGAGGCATACATGCGGTTTGAGTATAGCTTTGCTTTGGCGCAGCTTACCTTCGGTCTGCCACAGGAGTCTCTTTTTGGAGTATATAGCTTCGGTTTGACATATTTTTGGTTTTGGTGAAAAAATATATCATACCAAATTTTACTCATAAAATTAAAGGTAAGTAATATAACAATATATGTTATAGTCTATCCAATACTTGTTTTAGTATAAAAGGGTTTTCATACTCACTAACCATTATAATTGTATATTATCTTACTTTGGAATTATAGGTGATAATGTTAACATAATATATTTTTGTTCACACCAACAATATGTTAAGTATAGTCTTATCTTAACAAAAAGAAATAACAGTGTATCTCAGTAATGGTAATTGTACATACAACTTCACATAACATATGTTTTTTATTTGTTGTATTAATGGTAATTACCAATTATAGCAGGATAACCACATAATATATATGTAAACGGTCATGTAAGTGATTATGTAAATATACTTGAGTTTAATAATTGCAACAATAATTACAATAATAATAATAATTACAGCTAACAAATACAATATTAATAATATATCATCGATGTGATATAACGATTCATGTTATTATGGATATTGTATTATAAATTATATTATTACTATCTGATGACAAAAATAAAAATAATGAGTAAATTATATTTGGTGTGTGTATGTATGTCACACAACATATAAAAAGTTGTAAAGGATAATGAAGATCAAGGTTACACCTAAAGTTATGCATTCAACATTCTTTGCCAGTTTACTAGAGTTCAGACCGGATTTAAAGAATGTACCATTTCCAGAACAATATGCACATGCATGGACCCATTACAAAAATTATATTAATGATGATAACAATAATAGTGTTGGATATTGCATAATACAAGATTATAAACAATTCAAACAACAGTTTGAATTATGCCATTATCTTGATGATAAACAATATTTACAGTATTGTATATCACAATATTTGGTATGTATTTATAATGCTAATTGTGAAGTATTAAACTATGACCATAATAAACAAAATAAAGAGTATAAACAAATTACAAAGAACAAAGTAAAACAACTGCTTGATTGTATGTTATCATGTCATGAGGAGTTCATACAAACTTTGAATGTGAATACCCAATATGACATAAGATTATTATTGCCTTATTTTTTGTTACCTAATGATATTAGTGACGTATTTTTTGATACATGGTTACAACTTAACCATAACAAGAAGTATGTATTATGTGATAATATTATGGTATATCACCATACATCAAAATTACAAGTAATAGATGGTAAACATGTATTAAAGATGTTCAAAACAGGATATAGTTTACAACCTTTAATTGCATACCAAGAACATGGTGTGTTATATGAATGGGATACAACACGTGGTATGAAAACTATTGGTTATTACACGTTTGGTATAAAACATGGTTTGACACATACTTGGCATAATGGAATATTATGTCAAGAGATACAACATATTAATGGTAAAATTAAACATCATAAGAGTTGGTATCCAAGAGGTAATATCAATACTTATATTGAGTTTTATGAATACTCTGATCTATGTGAGCTCATCACGTATTATGAAGACGGAACAGAATGTAATCAAGAATATATTAATTATAAATACTATACAGATCATGTTCACACAATATTTATCTAATATAACACATACACACATACTACTTGTCAGATAAGTGAGATAATTACATAATTAACACATTACACACTGTATAATATTGATGTAAATTTTAATCATTCAAGGAATGAGTAATATATTATAACATGTAAAGTTAACTAATAATATACCATAATACTATTTAGATTAATATATTATAATAATATATTATTACTTTGAGTAACATATATAAGGTAATATGTAATGTTGTAAACACCAACAACTTAACTTACAACATTATTGGCAGTATGATAGTGTTATAATATATTATAGTAATATAACTTTATAATAAATTATTAATACCAGAAGTTACAAACCAAATTTTTACTAGTATAAAGAAATTAGAGCAATACTTAATAGTAATAATAAGTATGGGTCAGATCCATACTAATTTTATATTGTTATTATATTGGTACTAAAGCATATATTAATATTATTAATGTTACCAATGAAATATTAGTTTGTATTTATTTAATGTTAAAACCTCTTATAACTTATAAATGTATTAGTAATTGTAAAACTCCAATTGTATAAATATATGTTATATTATATAACATTATCTACCCATTTAATATATTTGTTATTTCAAGTTGGATATATTTTGTTATTGTAATTATTGTTGTTCATAGTTGTAATGCAAGTACTATTACATAAAATTCATGTAAGTGGTTGTGAGATTAAGCCTCACAAGCAGCAAGCTGCGACAAGCGCAGCGCTAGACAACTAACCATGATTATTATGTTGTTATAAGAGTATATATTTATTTATAATATCTGTGGTTAGATGTTTAGAGCTGCCACTACCATTGTCACTGTTTCTGCATTTGTTATTTGTCACAGCTCATCTTCACTTTACACTAATTTTGTGTGAGATTATACTAACATATAATAATATTAACTACATGGATTAAAGTATAATCGAAGTATATTCGTGTAAGCAAAACTATTCATGGCCATTTTGTAATGAATACATACACAAATACATGCTCTCATCAACTATACTTATACTATTATGTAGTTATTGTGAATAGTTGCTTACACGAATATTATGTAATGGTAAAAATATCAACAAGTAGTTACTCACATATTTACCTGCGTTGTTACAACATTATTATGGACAGTTGTTTAGCTTAGCTCTTCTCTCTTTCAGGTATTTTCTCTATCGGACATACCTTCTGTTTACACAGATTTTGTGTAAACCGAAGGTATAGATGGATAATAATCTATGGTAAAAAACCAACAGATAAAATATATTAAACATATAATTATGAGGACAAAATTGTGTTAATATAATGTTAATTACACAAAATACATGTATAAACCAAAGGTATACTGAGAGAGCCATAGCTACGCTAAAGCGCAGCTGACCTTCGGTAAACAACTATCCACGAATATCGTGATGATGTCATGTATATTATACTAACAAACATTTATTGTACTTATTTATAATAATTAGTATAATATATGTAATATAAATACAAGTTGTTAGTTATTTTGATGATACCTGAGTATTTAAATGTAGATTTCTAATTACGACGATGACTACTTATTATGTACTTTATAATAGTATTAGGGTTGCACTGTCAGAATATCTTGGTGTTAAAAACATATGAAACCAAGATATGTTTTGTGGCAATTTTCTTAAACGATTCAAAACATTAATATAATGGTAAACTATGATGAAAAAATAACACAAAACAGCATTATATTAATGTTTTGAATCGTTTAAGAAAATTGCCACAAAACATATCTTGGTTTCATATGTTTTTAATTGTTGTTTATTAATATATTTACATGTAACTATATAAGTATTTATGTATATATATTACACGTGTGTAGCAAAAAAATTACCATCATGTTAAAAATAATGTATGTTTGATGTTTATTTACAAGATAATGTTAATCCCACATATATACATGCATAATATTATTAGAAGTATATTATTCACTACTATACAATACAATATATTTTAACTATCCAACAGTTAAACAAATTACTGACTGTGATAAAGAAGACAAACATAACATTATGTGTCACAACCACCACTATTATTATCACCATTGTACATATTGTACATATTGTACATATTATTATCTCTCTATATTTTTATATTTTTGTATTAAAAATACAAAATATGTTGAAAACTAATCTTACATTTCAGTACATATATATACTGTTGTTTATATTATAACGACTTAAAAATAATCTTATAACCAATATATGTTGTTATTTTACTAATTGTTACAATAACATTTATATGTTTATTATGTTGTAATAATATATCGGTTGGTTAGAAATTGTTAAGTACATTAAATTATATTGAAAAGAAGATATATGACATATTTTAATTATTACATGTTGTGCTCTAATTTAACATCTTACTGTTTAACAAATACATAATAGTTATGTATTTTACCTGTTTAATAATGTTACTTTATAACATAATTAATATTCTTATCGAATATATAAGTGTATATTAACTCACCTAAAATTTTGTTGCGGAGATTATTAATCTCATGGTGTTAAGTTATCATTTTTAATATTACATTAGTTATGTAAAAGATATCAAGACGATTAATGTAATACTAATAATAATCGTCTTGATATCTTTTATATACATATTATATTTTTAATTATATTATAATAGTAATTTTACTATTTTCATGTCTTTCACCTATATTTAAACTATAGTGTTAAATTAATAAACTAGTATTATGGTTAAAATTCAACATAATCACAATCACAATTATAAATAACACAACATCATATTACTTTGGTATGAAGGTAATTGTAAACTACAATATAAACATACATTACAAGAAAATAGTAACTACTTTTTGTGGTACCATAAAAATTATAATATGTTATAATTTACATTACAAAATACATCTTGTTACATCAATAACAAAATATTAAACAACATTTTACATATATCGTATATGTGTAAAATAACTGTATGCATGATTATTTTATATTATTACAATAACCACATAAAATAAAATACCAATTACATGCAATCTGTGTAGGCAACTAACCACAACAATCATGTGATAGTATTCATATCATCACATGATTGTTGTGGTTAGTTGCCTACACAGATTGCATGTAATTGGTACTCATATATGATAACAATCATCACAAAGATTAAAATATAGTAAAAGTAGTTAAATTAATAATTTGGTATATATTTATATATTATTACTAACGTTATAATAACGTTAATGGTTGTCACAAAATTATTGTGGATAGTTTTACCTACACGATAATTAAAGTGTATACAAGAGTAATTACATAATTATCGTGTAGGTAAAACTATTCACGATCATCTTGTGATGATACAAATATAATTATACAATAATTATAAATATATAGAACAATGTATAACGAAGTAAATTTAAATATAGATACATAAATATCGTGGTTGAATGCATTACACAGATATTATGTAATTTTATTAATATACACAGATATAGAGAGAGAGAGAGAAAGAGAGGGACAATCTTTGTCATAACATACTTTGTTTGTCATGAACTATAACTGCATGTAGTTGTATTTACCTAAATACCAAATATTTTACTTCATGATAATAATATCTACATAATTTAAAGTACCAAACTACATTAGTATATGGATACAACAAAATTTAAATCATGGTAAAATTTAACATGACATATTTCTTGTTTATACCAAAAATACATCATATCAAAACTTCCTTTGAAATTAAGGGTAAGTAACACTCCACTATACAGTATAGTGTATTTAATATCCATTTTAGTATAAAATCTTTTTATACTTGTTAAATATTATAGTTGGATATTACTTATATTTAAAATACAGGTGATAATCTTGGTTTTCCACATTTTTGGTTTTGGTGAGAACAATACCTCATCCCAAAAAATACCTGTAAGAATAGAGGTACTTAATAGCTCATTATACAGTATAGTGTGTTCAATACTTGTTTTTACCTTAAAATCTTTTTATATTGATTACATGTTATAGTTAGATATTAATTATATTTAAAATTACAGGTAAATTTTGGTTTTCCACATTTTTTGGTTTTGGTGACAGAATACCTCATACCAAATTTTACCTATAATCTTACAGTGAGATACTATACATTTATAATGTTTAACAAGTATAAAAAGATTTTAAGGTAAAAACAAGTATTGAACACACTATATTATATAGTGGAGTACTACCTACCTTTAATTTCACAGGAAAGTCCTTGATATGATATTTTTTCACCAAAACCAAAAAATGTGGAAACCAAAATTTACTTGTAATTTTAAATATAAGTAATACATAACTATAACATATAGTGAGTATAAAAAGATTTTATACTAAAATTATACATTAAATACATTAAATACACATTGTATTACTACATTTATAAATTGAAACTAGTCTACAATAAAAAATACTACATACAATTTTGTTGGTTGGGATTATATATGATTGTTTGAAATTAAACCTCGCTATAACATTTTCGTTTACACTACATATTATTTAGGGGGGGGTGTAATTACATAAAATATGTGACGAGCACAATGGAGGCAACTAATCACAATAATCATGTAACGATATGAGTATACTCAATATAAGTAGTTATATGTATTTGTATCATCACATGATGGTTATTGTTAGTTGTATGCGTTGATTTGCATGTAGTTATGTATTTTAAATTGTGTTAATATTAGAAGGTAATTGTTTGTTCAATAAACAATAAATGTATATAAATATGATAGCTACAACAAACTAATAATTAAATAATAATTGTAGAACCAATGATATTGGTAATAATATACTTATTTAATTATTAGTTTATTACAAAATGAGCCACATAATGGTTGTGATGAGTTGCTTCCGCTGCGCTTGTCACAGATATTATGTAATTGCACACATATTTTACTTTAGCAATTAACCTATTTAACATGTGAAATACTTTGAGTTTAATAACTAGTAATCTCAGATACAATTACATAATATCTGTGACAAGCGCAGCGGAAGCAACTCACCACAAATATTGTGTGATGATACAAGTAATTATATATTAGAATATCTTTATAGTAATTATATTTACATAACATTCATCAAACTAACTATTCCACATAAAGTTTATCTCTATCTTTTATCTCTATCTTTTATCTTCTACATATTAAATATGTACAATAACAAACTAACATAATACTTATATATAAGTATTTGAATTAATTCAAATATACTTCATATGATAATACATGTAAAAACCTTAATTATATGTGAGGGGAGAGGGAGAAGGGAGATAATATTCATCATTACTAACATTATTAGTAATTATAATTATAATTATATAGTAGTATTAAATATAATTATTATATGTTAAGAAGTATAACATTGTTAGTATATACATATTACGTAATATAAATGCAATAATAAAAATATATAGAAGTTTTTAATTACTGTTATAGTAGTATAATATTTATTATACATTATGTATATAATAAGTATAATAATCTTATTATTGTCAATAGAGATTTAATATATTAGTTATACAATATAACTAAGTGGGTAATAAACTAAGTGGGTAATAAACTAAAATATATTATGAGTACATAATAATGTATATGTGTGTGTGTTATGTATATTATACATATTAAATATTATTACAAATTCTTACATCACACATGATGTGTAATGAAAACATTAATTTCATGCCGATATTTTTTGTTGATCGGTATGAAAATTTTTTGGCGTGAACACTGGTTTTTCCAAAAATCTTTGTTAAAAAATTATCTATCTGTGACAAAAACATATTAATGTAACGTTCACTGCACTATGTATACAATGATACATATTTTTAATATTTATTAACTAGTAGTCAATAAACTATCTATTAATAATAATAATAATAATAATGTTATATAATTTAAATAGACGTGTATCTAGATTATATACGTTAAATATATTGTATTTATATATTTTTACATTTTAACAACATTTTACAATATTTTCATTCGTTTAAGAATTTTTACATTTTACAATCATGACGAAATAATTTGTAGCATTAATATCAGTCAGTAAACATTATTAATGTCGTAGAATAACAGATATTAACTGTTATGTTATCACAGTGATAACCAATACGATAAGTAAATATATGTTCATTATTAGTTGGTGTTAATTAAACGTTTATATATTATTACTATTATAATCATATCACATATATATTATAATGTTAAACGTTATTAGTAATAATAGTTTGTAATTGAATAGTTTTACACCATGAGATATAATGTTATTAACATGATATCAATTGTGTTGTTTATAATAGTATATAGTATATAGTATATGTTACTGGTTAACAAGAAGAAATTTTGTTAGAATGTAAAAGTAGTTAATATGTAAAATAGTTAGTATATAAAGTGTTATCAATACAATAATGGTTTGTATAAAAAATATAGAAACGAGAAAGAATACAATAAGTATGTAATATACATTACATATATTAAATGACACATAAATATGTTTATTATTGTGATATATGTTTATACATTTATATGTTTATATGTTTATATGTTTATATGTAACAAATTATACCTGTGGTATAATTATCTTGTTAGTAATGTTGTTAATTGTATTAACAAGTAAATACTATAATATATATATATATATATAATGTAGTTCAATTGTCAATTTAATGCACCTTTAGTAACAATTGTTTTTTTTGGTATTATTATATCTCTCATTTATTACATATTTCATTAATTCTATTATAACATCCATATAATATACTATATATTATTTTAATATGGAATAGATTCCTATGATCATTAATAGTTGAGGGTCCTATTACTTTGTTTTGTTCAGGTAAACATGGTTTTACATATTTTTGGTAAAAAATATGTAAAACTTGGCAGGTCATTAAAATAAAATGTAAGAGATATACTCGTAACAACGAGTATGTAATTTTATTTTATTAGGTAAAGGATATACAGTTTATGGTGTTAAAGAATGTTTACACTTTTATTTTAATGACCTTCAGGTTTTACATATTTTTGGTAAAAATATGTAAAATATGTAAAATATGTAAAATATGTAAAATATGTAAAATATGTAAAATATGTAAAATATGTAAAATATGTAAAATATGTAAAATATGTGTTTACCTGATCAAAAACATACCTTAAGTATACGTTAATAACACTTATCGTATAACCTTTCTCTAATAAAATAAAATTACATATTCGTAACAACAAGTATCTATATTACATTTTATTTTACTGATAATACTTGTTTTACTATATTTTTTGGTGAGAATTATTATGTCAATCCACACTTGACCTAAAAATAACATACTTGTAAAATATCTCCAATCTCAACAAGTGTAGAAACTACATAATCTATACTCTGTATTTATTTCTGTGATGTTTAATATTTTGTGTATCTTTTAATCTGTATTACTGTGATACAATACATTTTACATGTTATACAATAAATGGAGAAGAATATAAAAACCAGTGTTATTAATACTATTTCAAGTTACATTGTACTACAATACAATTTACATATCACTATTTGCATTTTAAAAATGCAAAGATAAAAAGATACAAAGATGTTAAATATTTTAGGGAGAGTGAGGTAAGTAGAGAGAGAGAGGTAAAAGAGGAGTAATGTAAAAAATACATATGTTAATAACAAACAAGTTAGGATAAAAATAGTAATTACATTATTACATCCTAAAGATGTAATATTTTACCTCATTAATAAATACTTAGTTGTATGTTATAGTATATGAAAAATAAGTAATATTAACATAAGATTATAGTATTTTAATACTTTATATTTGAAGATGCTACATAATAGTTGTGGTTAGTTATATACACATCTATTATGTAATTACGAGTTTAATTACACTTTAATTTATATAATTACGAGTGTAATTACATATGATTTGTGTAACCAACTAACCACAATGTTCATGTAGTAAAATAAACATTATCATATAATAATTGAGTAGTTATACTTGTGTAGTCATAACAATCGTTATGGTTAATTATTTAGCTCATCTCATCTCATCTCATATTTAATCTATCACTTCATCTTATAGTTAAGATCAGATCAGATCAAATCAGATAACAGAAGAACTAACACCTTCAGTCTACCAGATGTTAGTCCTTCCTTTCATACGAGCGTATACACTACATAATATCCGTGACAAGCGACAAACGCAGTGACAAGCGGAGGCAAAAATCACCACGGTGATACTGTAATGTTACTAACATATATTTACAATGATAATTGTGTAATCATAATTATATAATTACACAATATTTGTGGTTGGTTTTGCCTACACGGATATTGTGTAATTGTAATAATAATATGTGAGACACAAATATACGTATGAATATATATTTACAGTAATAAGAAAATATAAGTATTGACATATTTATTACTCAATATACAATAATAGTAAATAATTTGTGCCAAATTTCTTAAACTCTGGCGAGTTTCGTACAATTTGTGCCAAATTTCTTAAACTCTGGCGAGTTTCGTACAATTTGTGCCAAATTTCTTAAACTCTGGCGAGTTTCGTACAATTTGTGCCAAATTTCTTAAACTATCCCTCTCTACCCAAATTTAATTTAAGTTTAAAGGTTTATCTGTATATAGCTAATATAGTATTGTCTGACTATACTTTAAAATTCTTGGGAACTAAAAAATTTCCAAGATTAAAATTAGAAGGTTAAATAACATATAAAGAATAACACTATCTTAGCTATATAAAGATAAATCTTTAAACTTAAATTAAACTAAATTTAAGTTATATATTAGTAGATACAAGTATATTCCTTATATATTATTTAACCTTACAATTTTATCCCTCCTTCTCCCTTCTCTTCTCACATATACATTATTATAATCACACACTATTTATGTAATTTACACCTTAATTTATTTTGGTTATGGTTGTTAAATATGTTATTACATAACAATATTCTTTATAACCTTGGGTTATAAAACAAATACTGGTTTACATTTTTTTATATTGTGTATTTTTAATACTACAAATAATAACAATTATATCACACAAGTATATTATTGTCATTATTAATACTAATGTTATGTTTATTGCATTCATCCAACATGTAATAATATATCTACTATCTTTAATATCTTAGTGTTAAAAGTATATGGTATATAACATATATAAGAGATTAAAGTACTTATATAGTATCTTAACAATATATATATATATACATTTTAACATTTATTTGCTATTGTATATAATATTATTACTATCATAGATAATTGTAATATTTTATGTGGTGTATTATAATCATGACAATTTAATAATTAAGTAATAAAAATATAATTTACAAAGTATATATAATTGGTAATAAATTGTTTATTACAATATAAACCACATATTTATCGTGGTGAGTTTTGTCTACACGATAATTATGTAATTGCCCATCTATTTACGTTGGTAATTACTTAATTAATATACAAACACTGTTAAGTTTTACACTAGTAAATCTAAGTTCAATTACAAAATAACTGTGTAAACAAATATCCACAATGTTATGTAATTAATACAAGTATTTTATATCGGAATATTATATATATAATAGTTTAAATATATACTATATAATAATATGTGATATAATTAGATGTAGAAAGTTATCATTACTACTAATATTAGTAGTAGTTACAATAGTAATTAATTCAATTATGTTATGTTATGTATAACAAAAATATAACATTACATAACATGATATGACATGTCATTGTTTAATATGTGTATTATTAAGTAATATATATGTAAAAGTAACTACTAATAATATTATTGGTAATAATACTTAATATACATGAATAGAGTTAATATACTTAATATACTTTGAATAAGAAAATATATTGTAATAATCTTGTTAATAAGAATTTATATGTTAGTTATACAGTATAACTAAATGTGTGTATGTATGTATGTATTAAAATGTAATTAATACATATTAATATCTATATATGTATTAGTATCTATATATATATGTATTAGTATCTATATATGTATTAGTATCTATATATGTATTAGTATCTATTATATAAATTAAAATAATATCACATAACCTCACACTACACATATGAGTGTGATGCACAACAATAATTTCATGCCGATATTTTTTGTTAGTCGATACGAAAATTTTTTGACACGAACACATGTTTTTCCAAAAATCTTTGTCAAAAAATTATCTATCTGTGACAAAAACATATTCATGTAACATTAACTGTACTGTGGGTAGTGTGGGTAGTGTTAATACATATCTTTCTAGTATCCATTGACTACTAATGATTCTATGTGTTAATCACAATATTAAATTATTTTAAATGTGTGTGTTTGTGTGTGTATGTATATCCAATTTATACATATATGAGTGATTACTATATTATAAATGTAGAAAGTAGTTATATACTGCTTTTATTAACATTAACAACAATGTTACTTAATAATTTTAATACTAATATATATATATGCATTTGTATACATTGCAAATCATTAATTTAATCTCACCTCTTTGTTTGTTATAATTTCACACATATATATCTTATTCACAACATTTTTTATATTGTTTTCTAATTTAAAAACATTTTACAATATTTTCGTTCGTTTAAGATTTATCACATCTTTGTCAATATTACAAATATTTTGTAAGATTAATATCATTCAGTAACAACATTGTATATACGATATACAACAAATATTACCTTACTGTTATCAGTACTATTCAATCAACATGTAGTAATTATATTCATACAAATAATTAAATTATTATGATAACAATTGTTATTACGATTGTGTATTGTTAATGTATAACACTTATATGGACACAAGATTATTGTGGTGAGTTTGCCTACACAAATTTTATGTAATCCACACTCATATCAACAAGAAAAAATAAAGGAAACAAGAGAGAGATGAAGAGAGGAAGAATAAAATAATGTGTACCAACACGTATTATAGTAATAATATATATATATATATATATCATTCTTACCACAGTTTGAATTGTATATAATGTATAATTTATAATTTATAATTTATATAATACACAATAGTTATATGTTTGATATATAATAAATATTATTGTAATGTATTGTTAGTTGTGTTGTATAATATAAATATCTATATTGCATACAGTTGAGTAATTAACAATAAGTATTAATCTCTCTGTTATATATGTATATGTACATATACATAATAATATCGTTCAACATTAAAATGTTTAATGTTTAATTTTTAACGTTAAATAAGTAAATATCCATCTATACAGTTGATAGTAGTTATCTAGTTTATCAATTGTTGTCATTGTAACACTTATATTATAATTATTATATAGCATATAATTAATATACATATTATAAACATATTTGTTATTACCACATTTTAATTTATGTAGTAATAAATATACATAACTACTTATCGTATAAAGTATATTGTTAAATTGTTGTATTGTATTGTACAATATAATTATTAAATGAACCGATGAATAGTATATCCTTTCACTTTCCTTCTCCTCCTTCTCCTCCCTCAACATTCAAAACCTATTTAGATGATAGAAGTAATACCAAACAATAGGTATTCTTACTATTTTTTGTTTATAACAAAATATTGTTTGAATTAAACATATTCTAATATGTATATTACATGTGTTAATAATAATATATAAATCCCCAAATAGTCACATGATTATCGTGGTCAGTTATCTACACGGATATTATGTAAATGTCCGAGTATTTAATATGTTTATCTGGTAGGATAATTTTAGTGCAATCTCATAATATCCGTGACAAGCGACAAGCGCAGAGATAAACGAAGTGGCAGCGGAGGCAAAACTCTCCATGATGATTATGTAACTATTACTGTATGAATAATAAACGTAGTTGTGTATATATATATATATATATATTCATACGCATGTAATTTTGGTTTAAATTAAAAATACATCATACCAAAATCATTACTCATAAATTCAAAGTAAGATATATCTTATTATATATGTATCGTAGTGAATTTAAAAAGGTTTTATATTAAAAACATGTATTCAAAGGTATACTATACTTCAATATATCTTTGAACATATGGGTAAAATTCTTGGGTTGACATATTTTTGGTTTGGGTAAAAAAATACATCATACCAAATTTTACCTGTATTTATAAAGTATGGTAATACCCCATTATATATTGTAGTGAGAATTAAAAGTTTATCCTCAAATAATAAGTATTGAATATACTATACTGTATAGTGGGATATTACAAGCCTTTGAATTTACAGGTAAAATCTGGTATGATGTATTTTTAAACCATACCAAAAATATGTCAACCCAAGATTTTTTACCTGTAATTTAAAGTATACCAATATATAGTTATATATTGTAATGAGTACGAACAATTTTATACTCAAGGATATGTTTAAATACACTATAATGTATAGTAATAGTATTATGTTACTTTGAATTTACAGGTAAAATCTTGGGTTGACATATTTTTGATATGGTTTAAAAATACATCATACCAGATTTTACCTGTAAATTCAAAGTAACATAATACTATTACTATAATACTTAGTGATTATAAAACCATTTTACATCAAAAAATAGTATATTAAATACATATTAATAGTGTATACAAATAACTACAATTGTCATGTGATTAATCGTGTATTATCTGTTAATATAACTTGTTACTATCCGGGATAGTAATTATATATTTATACATGTATAAATAGTAGTATATAAAATGGCAAAATTTTAATATGTTGTCATGATATTATAACATAACATATTATATCATATATTTATATTTGTGAATCACATATACTAGATAATTACAAATTATTATTTTATATTATATGTGTGCAATCACATAATATCCGTGTAGGCAACCAACCACGGTAATTCTATGAATAATCTATTAATAGAACCAGGTGTTATTAATAATAACTACATAATTATTGTGGTTATTTATTTAAAACAACTTACCTTCGGTTTACACAAAGTTTATGTAATAATATATATATATATATATACATATTAACAAGAAATAAAAGAGAGGGAGGGAATGCGATGGAGAAAAGAAGATGTATAAGTATTTATATGAAAATGCAAGTTATTGCATTTTGTGTCAAAATTCTTAAATTCCTTATCCATATATATATATCCAATACTGTTATTATCACAGTGTTAATAGATGTGAAGATTAGTGTCAATGAGAAAAGGAAGGAAAGAGAATATAACATCGGATACAATATCTGTACCAAGTATATAACTACCACAATTATCAACAGATATCATATATAATATATGTCAATGGTTCAATCATAATGTTGTTAATAATTATTAACAGCAAATACTTGTGTTGTCACACGATACTAGCGATGAGTTGTTTAGCCCTTGTCACTGCGTTTGACGAAGTCATTTCTCTTTGGCGAAGCCTACCTGCGGTTTGAGTATAGCTTTGCTTTGGCATAGCCATTTCTCCTTTAGGTATACCTTCGGTTTGTCGCTTGTCGTAGCTCTTCTCTCTAAGGTATTTTCTCTATCGGACATACCTTTGGTTTACACGTATTTTATGTAATTTACACTTTAAATTATGTAGATATTTATATTGTTGTATATGTATGAAAATAATTACATTTACATTTATGTATACATAAAAACAACATTTTTAGCAAATTTCTTAAACGATTTCAAACATTAAAATAATATTGAAATGTATAACAATTAAAACCTAATTTTAACATTATTTTAATGTTTAAAATCGTTTAAGAAATTTGCTAAAAATAGTTCTGTCATATTATTACAGTAATAATAATAATAATGCTTTTTATGTGTTCATGATTATCATAACAATAAATAATATAATATTATCAATCAACATATAAAATATAACAATTGTTATTGGAATTTAATAACAATTATACAACATTAATTTAGTATAGGATAATTCTATACTTAGTAATAATTAAAGATACTAACCATTATAAATTTATAGGTAAAAACTACATGTATGTGTGTGTGTGTTTGTATTAAACGTTAAAACAACAATATGTTAACCTGGTTTGTCTGTAAATTTAAATATAGTAAAATACTTTGATACGACTAAATATAACACTATTTTATACTAAATTAGTGTTGTAATATCCGATGGGAAGAAGATACAATATTGTTTGTTATTATTTATTATTGTTTAAAGTAAACAATATTTCATACAAAAGTGATACATACTACTTGTTTTAGATATATTACCATTATTTGTTTATTTTAGTACAATTACATAAAATACATGTAATTAACCATCTACAATAATTATGTGAGATATGTTATCACTATAATGCTAATATGATTGTGTATGTGTTAATAGCATTGGTATTACCACATAAACAAAATATGTTATATCGTAGTAAAGATTATTGTCATATCACACAAATTATTAATTATGGTAAACTTCATTATGTTTTAATATGTATAAATCTCACAACCCATACTTTGGTAAAGCAACATAATAATCTTGTGATAATATATGAGTATAGTCATTACAATTAATATTTTATTAATACTTGTATCACCTCATGATTGTTGTGGATGGAGTTGCTTACACCTATTTTATGCAATTACATATTAAATTTTATTATTTACTGTTTAATATTAAAATATAACATGTATCCAATACATATTTCTTTCTTTGTTACAGTTGTAACAATACAGATACAATTTAGTTTACTATAGTATAATTTTACCCTCCGCGTCATATACTAAAAATCTTTATGTTTTACCATTTACACGTCAATCGGAAGGTATGATCGAGCAAAGGTATACTGTAAAGAGAAATGTCTGTTTCAAACAATTTTTGTTTGGTTTTTACAAAAAACACATCATACCAAAAATTACCTGTAAATTTAAAGGTATGTATTATCTCACTATAATATGTAGTGAGAATAAAAAGATTTTATACTAAAAATGTATTGAGTATACCATAATATATAGTGAGATAATACATACCTTTAAATTTACAGGTAATTTTTGGTATGATGTGTTTTTTGTAAAAACCAAACAAAAATTGTTTGATGTAATTGTTTCTCTTTGATGAAACCATGATTCTCATAGTTGAGCTATTAGTATACGTCTTTGATCTATCAGATTCTATTTTCGTTTTGACATGTAAATGGTAAAGTATAAAGATTATTTATTATGTAATGAATGTAGAAAATATCCTATACTAAATTATTTTATATTCATGTCATGTTATGTTAACTATAGTAAGGAGGAAGAGAGGAGGGGATGATCATAACAAAACGACACAATATGTATTGGGTCAAGAGATTAACTTAGTTAATCTCAACCATTATCATCATAACACTATACATTTAACATTATTTCATCCATAAATATATGATTAACACACTAATTTTTTTTATATAGTATCTTTTTTGGTTTATACAGTAAATTATTATCTGTATTAATTACAATAACAATGTAATTTAAAGTATAATTACATGATTTCCGTGTAGGCAAAACTCACTACGAAAATCTTGTGATCATATGAGAATGAGTAAACAATTACTCAATTACCATATTTGTATTATTACATAATGTCCGTGATGAGTTCTGCCTACACGAACATTATGTAATTATAATTTAATTGTGCTCGTTGTTTTTGGTTTTGTTGTAACGGTTATTCCTGTTTTCTTATAATACAATTAACATTTGTTACTTTTAATAAGTAAAAATAAAGTAAAGAGTTAATAATATATAACAAATAATATTACTACCAACATAATAGAGATTACATTTATACATATTTTAGTTATATTAATATAGTATTATATATGTATGAACAAGTGAGATATTATTAAAATACAATTTTATATATTACAGTAACATATAGTATATAGTTAATAATGTTGATACCTATTTTTGACAGGATTTTGTTGGTATGATGTATTTTTACACAAAATTTGTAAACCAATACATAATTATCGAATTTCTTAAACGATTTAAATCATTAAAATACAAATTTTAACATTATTTTAATGATTTAAATCGTTTAAGAAATTCGATAAAAATGGTGTGGATGACTAAAAGTTACATGTTTTTAATCTGCTCGTTCAAATAAAAACACATATATGCTACTAAACATTGTTATCATATGATTAGTATATTGTAATATTTGCATAATCTTATAATACTTAATATTTTAATTTTTTGGTGATAGTAAAGTTTGCACATTTAAAATTTACATATGCTTGTGTTTGTAACTGTGAAAACAAGAAGATAACAAATGAAATAATAGTTGCATACATATATGAATATAATTCCTATATATTCCAATAATATTGGTGGTGAGTTTTGACTACACAATATTTTGTGTAGTAATAATACATATATGAGAGATTGTTACGGTGATAACAAATGCAAAGAGAGAGAAGGTAAATAAGACTAAAATATAAAAGTAATGTTTAGTTTTTGCTATTGTGTAATAAGATTACACAATTATGTTTGAGATATGTTTGGTACATCACACTATTATTTATTGTTAAAGGTGTAATTAATACAACATAACCGTTTTAACATTTACAAGTAATTATAAATATAACCATAATGATTATGGAGTGATATAAATATAAATACATAGTTAACATATAATGTTTCATGATGGTTGTGGTTAGTTGCCTACACGTATATTATGAGATTACGCTTTAATATATGGTTATAATACTAACAGATTAAAGCGTAATCTCATAATATCCGTGTAGGCAACCAACCACAACCATCATGAAATAATACAAGTATCAACATATACTTAATTTATGTATATATTTGTATTATTATACAATTATTATTCTTAGTTGCTTAGGTTAACTCGCTACTTGTGAGTCTTGAACTTACAACCACTTACACAGATATATTCTGTAATTGCTAAATACCACACATGAGGATAGTTGGAAGAGTGAATAAGGATGAGGAGGAAGAAGATTATTATACATATTTAAGTGTTATTAACAGTAATTACATAATATTCATGTATTCAACTAACCATAATGATTATGTAGTAATATAATTATAATAATATATATGTTTCTGTAATATTGTATATCTAAATATACTTTTATTGTTATGTATATAATAGTTTACAGCAAAAAATGATGTTGAAATTAGTAAAAAGTACGTGTTATTGTGTTGTAAACATAATATGTCATCTTACCCTCACATTGTTAGTTACTTCAGTGTTGGTGAGGAGGTGATGTTAACGGAGAACGATTTTAGGAGTGTAATGAACCGATTCTTTGATGATGACGATGCCAACCTTAGGGTGGTAACGTTACCACCAAGTAGGAAATTGTTGGTCACCCATTATTGGTATAATGTAATTTTACCTCATGCTGGTGAAAATATACCATGGGTTAACATTCATCCCGTACCAGAATTTATGAGGCTGTACAGTACCAATAATTTTGTTGCATCTATTATGGCCAGCGAGTCACAAAACCATCTTAACGAGGTATCTCGAAAGCTCAAATCTCAAAATCCGACCAATATTAATCTCGACTTTTGATGGTGGTGATCCTCCTCTTACGATATCGATGAATCACATAACATACATAACAAACATAACAAAGGTTATAATCTTGATTAAGATGGTAATTCTTATGATGTTTATGATAGGTAATATTATACCCCCTCCCCACACCTCTTATACATATAAACATATGTTATCCTAGATAACATCTATAAACATATAAACATATAAAAATATAAACATATAAAAATATAAACATATAAACATATAAACATATAAATATACCTAATAATGTGAGGTTATATTCACTTTAAGTGAACACTCGTTTTTTACTATTTATAATATGATGTGGATAATACAAAAAACTATGAAACTTTATTATTTATGTTAAATAATATATTATACACATAAGACAAGAAAAGTACACATTTGTAAACTGTATGAAGTTTATAGATTTTGTATTATTTATACCACACATACACCTAAGTTCGAAAGATATTACGTTAATGGTGAACGTAACGGTCATTGGATTGAATTTAACCATAATGGGTAACATTATTGTTGATGAACAATATATATATATACAATGTTAAACACTAATAAATACATTACGTTAACTTCTTCAAGAATTTAATTCCAATTCCAATCCCAATTCCAATTCCAATTACTACTCTTTCACAACTACTAGTTATATCTGTATAATGTTAAGAATTTAATTCTAACAAGTATTGTTGTGATAAATTAATGTTACATGTGAAGCATGTAATACATTTACTATAAGTAGATATAATTTACCATACGGTGTATAACTCACTATGTATAACTCACTATGTATAACTCACTATGTATAACTCACTATGTATAACTCACTATGTATAACTCACTATGTATAACTCACTATGTATAACTCACTATGTATAACTCACTATGTTTTAACTTTATGACTTATTAATTTAAACAAAGATAAAAATCTATGTGTTGAATACATATAACTAAATTGAATTTAGTTATGCTAATAGTATAAAATGCCAACTATTACGTGTTGTAATAAAGAATTTAGTATTCCTTATGATGAGGAAACTAATAGTTCAGAATACATAAAAGATATTGTGAAGTCATTTAACAATGTAGGAATTGCTATTCCGATTCCAGACAAATATTACTCAGTTATTGATAACTATTCTAAATATGTAAAAGATAATAAAATACCAATTACATCTAGAAAACGGTTGTTTTTATGTTTTCAACTTAGCACATTATTCATCGACGAAGATTATTTTAAATATTGTGTACAACAAGTGTTTAATGACTGGTCATATATGTGTGTTATAGTATACAATACTTTTAATGATGACCTGCAATGGTCATTCTTTGTTCATTCACCTTACGATTTCATACCAAAACTTTTATTAGATAACGAAGTATTTATGAAATTATGGAATGAAACTAACCAAAATATTATTACTAATGTTAATAATGGTAATGAAATATATTATAGTAATGTTGTAACAATGAGTGTGTCTAACAGTAAACATATTACAACGTATCATACTGTGAATGACAATTCAAGTCACAAACGGGTTAAAGAGGTTGGTTATATGAGGGAAATTGTGTATTATCCGGCTAATATTAATATTATGACTGATAATAGTTATATTGATCATATACAAACTGGTGTATCAAGAATATGGTTCAACAATGAACATAATACCCTCAAATCAGAAGAATATTATGTTAATGGTAAACGAGACGGTATAACAAAAGAGTGGTATGATAATGACCAACACTCACTTATGTTTGAAAGCCATTATGTTAATGGTGTACTACATGGTGCTTGGACACAATGGTATGATACTCAAAGAGAAATCAATGTTCAACAAACTCTTAAGTCCGAAAGATATTATGTTGATGGTAAACCCAATGGTTGGTGTAGACAATGGTATAATACTCAAAGAGAAATCAATACTCAACATACCGAAGGTATACCTCAGACCGCAGGTATGTCCAATAGAGAAAATACTGACAGTTATCCTACGGAAATAACTATGAGAGTCATGGCCTCAACAAGCGAAACGTCAGAGAGAGAAGATCTGCGCTGCGCTTGTTTCCATACACTTAAGACTGAGGTATATTATATTAATTATAAACTTAATGGTGTTTGGAGAGAGTGGTACGACAATATTCAACATACACTTGAACTTGAAAGCCATTATGTTAATGGTGTACTACATGGTGCTTGGACACAATGGTACAATAATGAACAACACACTATTGAATCTGAGTGTCAATACGATAATGAAAAACCAGTCGGTTTATGGAGGATGTGGTATGATGATGAAGGACATACACTCAAATCCGAAGAGAATTTTGTTGATGGTAAGAGACATGGGTCACGAATTGAATATGACCCTAACGGTAACATTACTTTTGATGAACAATATCTTCATGGTATTAAACAATAATAAACTAAATAATTTTATTGACCTCTCAGGGAGGTCAACTTTATATAATATTTATTATGATGATGATTATAAGAATAATTATTAACATGAATAATATCTATCTTTATTCTTCATATAAATATATCTTTTGTCACATGTATATAATATTGTAATTATATAATATTGGTGGATAAATTGGATACACTAATGTCATGTATATGCGCTAGAGAATACAAAGAAGATACCTGTTATTATCTACTATACTTCTCTCTTTTTTTTCTACCCAATTATATTTTTCACAAGACAATATGGGATTATAACCAACATAAAATTTATGGTGCATTATCACCAATAACAAATTCCAATAACTGGTAATAATATAATATTAACTAATATATATATATACTATATACTATTATGTATTAGTATATTAAGAATACAGGTAAATTTGTTCGGTTTATAAATTTTGGTGTAAAAATACATCACACCAAAAAAATCCTGTCAAAAACAACTATTGAAAATACCACTTATGTAATATATGTTACAGTAACATATAAAATTTTACATTTAGTAATGTTATATTGTATAATTCCATTACAAATATAATGAGACTAATAAATGTTACACTAACATTTAGTTTTATTATGTTTTCATTACAAACACGTTTATTATTACATAATATTTGTATACATAGAATACAGCCAATAATATATTTGATGGGGGGAGGGGAAAATCATTTATATTTCAGATACGATGTACTAAACAGTTAACCGCAAATATCATACGATAATACATATTATAGTCATAACGGTAACTATTTATTTATCCTTGCACCATTACAAGATGGTCGTGATTGATTGACTACATGGAATCAGTGTAATCACACTTTAAATTTACTTTATTATTCTTATTTTGTACTAGTGTATACATATCATGAAATCCTTGTAAACCGAAGGTTGATTCTTATCTAATGTGACAGTTATCCTACGGAAATAACTATCCATATAATCTTTGTAATTATCAATTACAATAACTGGTTACTTTAATAGTTTATAATTGTTAACAGAAGGTAAAACTGTTATTATTGGTAATACTTATTTGTACACTAATTATCTTCCTTTCCTCTCATCTCATATCATCTTCTCTTCTTTCCTCCTCTCCTGTCATCTCTTTGTTTATCCTTGCATATATTTGTGTAATTACACAAATATTCGTGTAAGCCAAAGGCATACCTCAGAGAGAAAAGCTGCGCTAAGCAACTAACCACGATAATAATGTGTCTATCAGTAATAGTATCCAGTTATATTAATACATTGTTTATACATAATTACAAAATTATCGTGTAGGCAATTAACCACGATAATCTTGTAATTACCATTGATACTACTCATAAAGATATAAGATTTATACAGTACATATATAATATGTGTATTGTATAGTATTTAAAATTATAAAAATATGACATGATAGAGTTGCAAACTATAATATTCATAATAATTATCCATCGTTAGTATTAAAAACAATATAGTTTATATTTACTGCTTTTTGTATCTGTGAGATACAAAATACTTAATCATCATACAATACAAATAAATAACGGTGTTTACTACAAAAATGTTAATACTTGTAATATGTTAATTACAATAAAAAGAACATAACATAAATTTACTTGAGTATTGTAATTAACATTTACATCATGTAAGTGTTTTATATTCCAACTGTTATATTTTGTGTAGCATATTTGTATTTGTAATTACTTATTTACTTTGATACTATAACATATAGTTATACTATGTTCATATAATTAAACATGTAATATAATATTACAATTATATGAAATACATAAATATTACTTATAATATTGTCCTTGTAGTAAGTTAAATATTTTACTACATAGTGTAGTAGTTAATAATTACTTGACATATATATATCAAGTACTAACGTTTTGCATGCAAAACATAATAAATATTGTCAAATGCTATATTGTAAGTACACTTTTTTAAATCTCACTCGTGTTAACTACATTATAACATGTTATAATATAACACATATAACTTTTGCATACAACAATCACAATTTTAAAACCATATACAAAACAAAATACTGTATATGCTAATCATTATCATCATCAATAATTATATTTACTATTGGTGGTTGTCATCAATAGTAAATTTTCATGACTGGTAAAATAAATATGGTCTTAACTATCATACGATATTTATTTTACCAGTCATGAAAATTTCAAGCAAACATAGTTTGTTTTACGAGATTTTGTGTAAAAATACATCACACCAAACAAATCCTGTAAAATAACAATATCAACTATCTTAACTATGTACTGTATGTTATGTTAATATATAAAATTTTATTTTTAACTATCTTTGTTATGTATAGTATTATATTAAAGCAAATAATATTGCAGAGACTAAAAATTAATGTTCATCTGATGTTGCTGTTTAATATATGTAGTGACATACATATGTAAGTACTAGTTTTTAAATTTTACTCCACAATATTTTACAATGCACTCTTTATTGTGTATAAAGTAGTATATTTATAGTTTAAACAATGATGTCAATTATTGTACTGTTATCAATATATTATTTTGAAGCAAGTAAAGTAAATTTGGATATTAAACTATATATATATATAATGTATAGTATATAGTATTATATATTGGTATATTAAAATCCTGTCAAACATATAATTGGTTTGTAAACTTTTGTATAAAAATACATCATACAAACAAAATCCTGTCAAAAATAACTATCGATTGTATCAACTATGTAATATATGTTACTGTAACATATAAAATATAAAATATACTTTTAGCTCTGCTCTTGTCATAGTTCATCTCACAGTTATTTTCCTAGGATAACTATCATTTGAGAGCAGGACTGACATTCAATAAACAGAAGATCAGCTACTCTTTATACATAATATTATTACGATAATAACCAATTAAAAATAACGTAAATTAGATAAATAATACATGTAATTGTAATAGTAAATAATCTTAATTTAGTAAAGAATAATCATACACTCACTAATACTGAAGTGGTAACCACTACCTTTTATTTTATTTTACTGGCAAACCATGTTCTATCCTAACAAAACAAAGTAACAAAACATTCGTATTCCAGTTACTACAATAAGTATAAAATTATTTTATACTAAAATAAGATAGAATTATGTTATGATAATATGTAAACTATATTATATATTATTGTTAGTGATAATGGTACCAAATTAAAGTGTTATTACATGAAATATGTGTAAGCAATCAAACACAATAATTATGTGATAATATGAGTTTTAATTATAAATTAACTATGGATTCATAATTGTATCATACTATGATAACTGTGTAGTATTGTATACACAAATAATATGTAATTATACGAGTATAAAACAAATATAACAATATAATCTTCACAATAACATAGGTTACGATGATGTAAAAGATACATAATGTTTATATTTTACCATTATATGTTAAATGTGGAATATTTCCAGTCTACATTTTATTGTACAACATTGTACAATTACAAATTATACAATTACAAATTATACAATTACAAATTATACAATTACAAATTATACAATTACAAATTATACAATTACAGTAATGCTTACATATTGAAGAATGCAATTGGTATTCATCTATCTCTTCTTCTCTCAATACTTTTTTATTTTCTATGTATATTATATACATATTATAATATACAAATACTATATACGTACTTATTGTTTATTATATTAAAAATATTGTCAAATTGAAGGGTATAATACATACAGTTAAACTATTAGAGCCATAACTGCGTCAAACACATGTTTGGTTTGTAAACTTTTGTATAAAAATACAACATGTCAAAAAATCCTGTAAAAACCAAGTATTGAAGATGTTAGGTGTATTATATATGTTATGATAACATATAAAATTATATCTTTAATGAGATATATATATATATATACATATAATATATATTCAAGTAATAATATATATTATATGAAGGTAGTAAAATTTTTAAAGTTAGGTAAACATAGTTTAAAAAATCATGTAGGAATCGGATACTAAAAATACTAAGTATAGTGTCCGCATATTATAATAATCTTATATGTTACATAGTGTATAGTAACATTTTAAAGGTATTAAATATTATATACAATACACATTATATGTTATCTCATCTTTATTTTTCATAAAAATAAAGTAATTTGTTGTGTAGCGTAATAAATAAGGTTATTATAATGTACGGATACTATACTTAGTATTTTTAGTATCCGCTTCCTACATGATTTTTTAAACTATGTTCACCTAATACCAAATTTTTTTACCACTTTAAACTTTTTTATATATTAAAAGTATATTATAGGGTTATAAGTTAAATACATGTTGTATATAGATTAAAAATATATAAACAATGAACACTACAAACAGTAAATATACTAGTAATATACTAAGTAGATACTGTTTGCTACAAAATGTAGTAGACGATTTTCATTACACTTTGTAGTATTTTTATATTCTACAAAGTGTAATGAAAATGATGTTGAACATATTAAATAACAAACTATAATCTTTATTATGTTGTTAATAATATTCAAATAACAACATAATATTTGTGTATGATTACTTAGCGCAGCTTGCCTTTGGCTTACACAAATATTATGTTGTTATACTAGTATAAATAAAGACCAACATAGTGACATGAGGTAAATAATTACATAATATTTGTGTAAGCCAAAGGCAAGCTGCGCTAAGCAACCAACCACAATAATTATGTCGTGATATAGGCAATTACTTAGTTATACTTATATGACCATATGATAACTGTAATTAATTGTTTGCACTTATTTCATATAACCATACATTAAATTATGTGGTTGTTATGACTATTGTAGTTGTATCATAAGTACGATTACATATATTTGTGTAATTAACTAAAACACAAATATATGTAATATTATAAATAAATATATGTTTATAATATTATATGTTTACATAATTGTCGTGGTTGGTTACTTACACGAATTGTATGTAGTTGTATGTAGTTATATACTTTAAACTACATTGTTGTCAAGATTAAAAACATGAGTATTGATTCACTCACTCATCCAATCTTCTATTATCCCGTTGAAGCAAAGAACTTAATCATTACAACATAATGCATAATACATTGTAACTACATTGTAACCTAATTTTACCATCTTTTGTATCTATGAGATACAAAATACTTATTTATCGTATTAACATATACACAATTAACAGTACTAGTTGGGTATTTGTGTATGTGTTTGTATATATTATTTTGTGTAGTAGAGATAACTATTATCTCTATTGTCCCAATGTAAAAATATTATACTGTATGTAAATGTTTTTATAATCTTACATAAACTTGTTAATATAAAGTTTTATTATTAATACACCATTTTATATACATAATCTTTGAATATTATGTATAACTTATTATATAATGTATAATTATCTTCTACACCTAAAATTATTTGTTGTATGAATACATATATATATATATGCACATTATAATTTAATATATAACACACCTTATGATCCAGATGGTAATTAAGAAGTTAAGAAGAGATAGAATGAGTGTGATTGATCGTGGAGGAGGAGAGAGGAGGAGAGGAGAGAGGATGAAATAATGTGAGGGAGAAGAAGCAACATATATTGTCACCACAACATTTTTACTTGTTACATAAAATAAAAATATTAAATAGTATACATACAGTATATACTATCATATGCTAGTATATTAAAATTACAGGTAAGATTTGTTTGGTTTACAAATTTTGGTATAAAAATACATCATGTCAAAAAATCCTGTAAAAAACAAGTATTAAAAGTCTTGGCTATCTACTATATGTTACAGTAACATATAAAATTGTACATTTGATAATACTAGGTGGTATATATATCAATATATATATATATATATCACACTAGGAAGATTAATAATGTAAATATTACATATATGATATATTAGTAAGTAGTATTATGTGTGTTATATAATATGGAAACAATTTAGATAATAAGTTATATTATTCAACTATTATTATAATTTATTATTATTACTACTACTACCACCAATAATATTATGTAATAATATATGATATAATTGTTAAAGTAACTATTTATTTATGCTCGTATCATCACATGATGTCTGTGGTTACTTGTTTACACGGATTTCATATAAATATACTTTAAGTTACATTGTTGTAACTATTATTGTTGTAACTGTTATTAACAGTAATTATATACAATCGGATAATTTTGATCATTATTTTTGTGACAATAGAGAGATTATGTTTTTGTTAAATTTGTACTTCTTGACAAACACACATAGACACAAGTGTAAGTGGAAGGAGGGAATGGGGAGGGAGGGTAATTGTAGCCATCCTCTATTATTAGATATTATTCAACGGGGGAAGTATTTCGTCAGAAATCTTAAAGGGAACAAAATATTATAAAACTACTGTAAATTTACAAACATGGTAACATTAGAAAACACAATTTTATAATATTTTGTTCCCTTTAAGATTTTTGACAAAATGGTTAGTTAACAGATTTTTGGTTCCTGTCTATATTCATAATGTAAAGAAATATCATGCATGATGAAAAACAGTCTTATTATAATAAGACTGTTATCTGATATATGGAGGATGTGAGGGGTAGGAGGAGGGAATAAGAAGGACTAACATGACCAAAGTGGTTAATACATCCAATTTATCATCATAACAATATTCATAATAACAATTATATTAATTATTGTTATTTTTTTTACATACAAACAAATTCATTGCTAATGTAAACATGCATTACACGTTACAAACAATAGTATCACAACCTACAATATGTAATTGTTACATATTAAACATATATTAAACAAGTTTATATACGTAATAATTACTACAGTTGTGTAATTGCTACATCATAATATTTTTTGAATGCAACAATTACACATACAGTTTAATATTTTACTTTGTATTGTCAACCATAATTATCATGACCAAAATTTTCCTACCAAAAGTATACATAATATTATTATATTAATATAACAATAATAAGTAGTTGTATGTATCATATAAATAATATTCAATTGAATGACATTACGGTAATGACATATCACTTAGATGTGTAACACATGTTAATATCAAAATAAATATTTCACGTCAAAAATATACAATTGTTGTATATTAAATACATAACAAAAAAATGTTATATCCCTTCCTCATAATATTGTATTTACAATTACTGTATCACTTGATACAATAAATAGAATATCAAATAATACCTTTTAGTGGATAGTGTTAATTGCGATATTGTTTTGTTAAAAATATTTGCACCAAAAAACTAAGTATCACCAAAATACTATATTGGTATTTACACTACCAAATAATTATGTAATATTTGGGAATTAAAGAAATGGCAATTTGATATACTGCAAACCAATTATACAATGTAATATACAAAGTAATAATTACATATTACCAACATAGTATGTATATGGTATATATATATGTAGAAAATAACTAATACAACAACAACACCAAATCATACCAAAATTATTATGTTTTGTAAAATACAATATATCAAAATATTTTTAGTATTGCAATAATCAGTGGGTAATACTAAGTATTATACAATTGTACTCAAACAATACATACTTTGTTAACATATCTTGGCTCAATCAAAATATCTTTGATATATTAAAGATTATCTATTCAAGTAATACTATATCTAATATATCTTTATCAAGTAAAGATATGTTACTGCACTATTTTGTGACACTAATATATTTAAAATTATAATATAGAAACCTTCATACTTATAAATTATCTTGTAATTTACATCTTGTAATTCTAAAATACCTAAAGTATATATATGTACTACCTTAAAAGAATTAAAGTTGTAAATGTTGTGATAACCATATTTTAAGAATATTTAAATTGTGACATTGTAATGACTATTTATATTGAGCACTCTAATGATGAGAAAGCAATTTATATGTTACACTAACATATGTTAAATGATGTTGTTAAATGATGTTGTTAAATGATGTTGTTAAATGATGTTGTTAAATGATGTTGTTAAATGATGTTGTTAAATGATGTTGTTAAATGATGTTGTTAAATGATGTTGTTAAATGA
>Ga0302300_1000348_pt1 | contig 34364 bp, 35 predicted proteins | sample III_Palsa_E1_1_FD_198756 | JGI IMG/M metagenome (GOLD analysis project Ga0302300, IMG submission 198756) | Peat permafrost microbial communities from Stordalen Mire near Abisko, Sweden - III_Palsa_E1_1 | ecosystem: Environmental > Terrestrial > Soil > Palsa > Peat permafrost | place: Sweden...
AATAACCCAGCATTACCGCGAATAAGGATGAACTTGCTATAATTAAAATTAATGCAGTAGCTATTTTACCTACCAGTGGATTATACAATTGCTCAAAATAAGCGCTGATCACAAAATCTGATCCGGCAATTTTTTGCCACGGCATGGCACCCAATATCATGATCTGCATGCCGAGGTATAATACTGCAATGCCTGCTACCGAAATGAAGATACTACGTGGTATATTTATTTCCGGTTTTTTAATTTCGCCACCCAAATGGCATACATTGTAATAGCCTAAATAGGAATATACTGTTTTGAGTGACGCCTGTCCTAATCCTACAAAAAATATAGGGGTAAGGTCAAACGCATCTTTGCTGTAGGAAAATGCCCAGTGCGGGTTAAAATGCCTGAAACCTGAACCGATTAACCATAAAAATGTACCCCCTGTAATTATCCATAGTAAAACAGATATTTTACCGATGCTTTTTATATTACGATAAAGTAAAAAGGTAACTAATATTACCAATGCGCCGCTAACTATCTTCTGTTGTATCGGTGTTAAAGTAACCAAATAGGTAAGGTATTGCGAAAAGCCTATCGCTGCGCTGGCTACTACGAGCGGTGCCTGTATAATGGTTTGCCACACCAATAGAAACGACATCATTTTGCCGAATTTGCCATCGCCATATAATTTCTGTAAAAAAACATAGCTGCCGCCTGCCATTGGCCATTTAGCACCAAGTTCTGCCCATACCGAACCATCTAAAAAAGCAAGCAGCGCGCCCAGCAGCCAGGCCAGCACACATTGAGGGCCTTTCATGGCACCAACAATAAAGGGAATGGTCACAAATGGGCCTATTCCAACCATATCGATCATGTTGATGGATGTGGCCTGTGTTAATGATAACCCACGCTCAAGTTTAGATGATATTGTTGTCATTTGTGCTGAACAGTTTTCGGCTAGTAAGGTATTATTTTTAGGTCATTAATTTTAGCGGTTTGCTACATAAAAATGTCATATCATGCTATCTGTACCGTCTCGAAAATATTAATTATTGGTAAAAACTCGGTAGAGATAATCAGGGGGCGTTTTTTAATTAAATGCTATTTGTGGGCAGAAATTTGGCATAGCAGTTGATTAGGTATTAATAATCTTGTATGTAGTTAAAGATGTTTGCGTTAAAGAAATATATGACTAAAAATTTATTAAAACGATGGATCACTTTAGAGAAATAAAAAATAACCTCACCTGGCACAAAGAAGGCAAATTTAATGTTGAGCTTGTTAATGGTATAATCACCAAGCTTAACTTTTGCGAATTAGGGAAAGGTCCGGATGATACAGGCAAGTGCCTTAACTCAACCAACTATAAGTTTTTGCAGTCGGTTTATACTTGCCTGGGCGATCTTTTTACCTTTATTGAAGAAGAGAACAAACGATTAGGGTACAGTTATGCCCGTGAACCTGAAATGCCGGTAGAACTTGAAGTGAACACAAGCGATGAAGATTACCTGCAACCATCAGAAACTAAATTGAGGCCATTGAAAAAATATAACCAGGCGGAATTAGATTCTTTAGCTGAAAATATTGCGGAGCAGGTAAAGGCCCGTGATAATCAAGATATAGAATTAAGCGCCTGATAAATTGGGCTTAATAAATCAGCCTAATATCTGCTGATACAGCCGGTAATAATCATTAACCATTTTATCACGCGAGAATTGCGAGCTGGCCCAATTATAGCAATCGCTGCGGTTTATATGTTTGATCTGCGAAACTGCATCAATAGCCTCATCAACGGTATTTACTAAAAATCCTGTTTTTTTATCCTGGATAAGTTCAGGCATTGAGCCCTTATTGAATGCAATAACCGGGGTGCCGCAAAGCATAGCTTCGGCAACGCTCATACCAAATGGTTCATTAAAATTTATGGGGTGAAGCAGGGCGGAAGCATTACTCAACAACTCATTTCTTTTCCCCGGCCCGGCATGGCCAACATATACTATCTGCTCATTTAATTCAGGCTCTATTTTTTCTCTGAAATAATTCACATCCTGGATAATTCCTGCTATCAGTAATTTTCGTTTACTTTTTTTGGCGATGGATATAGCTTCCGCAGTGCCTTTATCATGGTGTATCCTGCCGAAATAGAGCAGATAATCGTTCGGCGTTCCATTAAATTCAAAATCGCTTGTATTCAGCCCGTTATAAACTGTTGCCAAATATTCCAGCTCAGAGCTGCGGTCGGCATTGCTTATGGATACATAATGGCCTTTTGTATTATATTTTTTGTAAACGGGTATTATTTTAGGCGATGAAAAACCATGTATAGTTGTTATCACCGGAGTGTTGATCAATCCGGAATAGGTGAGGGGCAAAAAATCAAAATTATTATGGATGATGTCAAATTCGCCTGCCTTTTCCATCAGGTTGCTAATGTGCAGGCATTCCAAAACTTTGGCATCCTGTGAACGGTCTTCTTCATACCCCTGTTCACAAACGGCATCAAGTTTTCCGGCGGTAATTGAATCGCCTGTGGCGAAAAGTGTCACCTCAAGGCCTTTGCTTACTAATCCCTCGGCAATATTTGAGGCCACCTGTTCCCACGGGCCATAGTGCCTGGGCGGTGTGCGCCAGGCAACTGCTGCTAATACGGCTACCTTCATTTAGCAAATCTCTAAACGTTGGCCAAATTTATTGTATTCGTATTCCAACTCAAAGGCTTTTAATACCGTTAAATGCGATATAAGGTACGCTAAGGTACTTTCGGCACCCTGGTTACGGTTTATACCTGTTGGTAGCAAGCCATCGCAGCAGCCCTTAGTTTCGTGGTCATACAAAGGCGCACGTAAGGTGTTTTCGCCCAAAAACCATTTATAGCTCAAAAACATTTTTTCAATATACTCCGGTTCACGGAAGATTTGATAAGCCTGGAAATGCATTAATACCATAGCCATAGTTTCAATGGCCTGCTGATCAAACGTGGGGAATGTGCCACCCCTGTAATACCAGCCATCATTCCCAACCGGACTTAAATATCCATTAGATAATGTCAGCTTATCCAAAAACGCCATGGTGGTCATCGCTATCTTTTTAGCTTTTTCGTTCCCGGTTATTTCAGCCGAATGCAATAGCGCTAATGGCAATATAGCATTATCATAGGTCATTTTTTCTTCAAACCAATCCCAATCTTCAGCTTTATTTCTTTCATAAGCATCAATAAGTGGTTGGGTAAGCACTGCCAGTTCTTTTACCATACCTTCATCAGTAGGGAAAACCTGTAAATACAAGCTAACGCCTATGATGGTATTTGCCATCCCCCTTAAATGCTTTAATGCTTTAAAGTGAGGGAAAGATTTCAGGAATATTTCCAATGCAAACTCGCGGTATGAATTGCTTGCGGCACAACTGATTAAATGGCCCAAAGCCCATATAGTGCGGCCGAAAGAATCTTCAGAACCCACTTCATCAAGGTATTGCCTGTTGAAGCTTAAAAAGTTACGAAAGTTGCCATCATCGGTTTGCATATAGTGGATGTAGCTTAAATACACTGGCAGCAGTTCAAATGCTTCCTTGCTTTTATTACGCTGATAAGCCATTAGCGCCATTATTAGCGCTCTTGCATTATCATCAAGGCAATATCCCTCTTTAAGATTCGGGATACCATATTTAGCATGCTGAACTATCCCTGTATCATCGGTTAAACGGATAACGTGCGTTAAGCTAAATTTTGGCAATATTTCAGGATCTACAATGCTGTTACGTAATATTTTATCGCTAAAGTCATGCATGCGGCATGATTCCTGTGCCACTTTAATAAACTCGGCACCTACAACCGGCCAGCGCAGATGCAAGCCATATTCATAGGCGTTTTCTTTCAATTCTTTTAGCAACCTTTCCTGATCCAGCAGTTCATTTATTATATCGGCTAGCGCTTCGGTATCTTTAAAATCGAATAAGCGGCCGCGATTATGGTCAAGCAGTTCAGTAGCATGCCAGTATGGGGTTGATACTACTGCTGCACCTGCGCCCACCGCATATGATAATGTACCGCTGGTGATCTGTGCCTCGTTCAGGTACGGGGTAACATAAATTTCGCAGGCGGTAAGGTAATCTACCAATTCTTCTTCAGTTACAAATTTATTGATGAAGGAAAGATTTTTTGATACCCCCAACTGTGCCGCTAATGATTTAAGGTGATCCCTGTATTCTTCGCCTGAATTTTTAATTACTCCCGGATGCGTATTGCCCAGCACCACGTACATAACATCGGGGTGTTTTTCAACTATTTTAGGCAGGGCATTTACAACTGTTTCGAGGCCTTTGTTACGGCTTATTAAACCAAAAGTTAATAAAACACGGTGATTTTTAAATTGCGATAAATTTTTGATAGGGTTATCAATAGGCGCTTCAACGTCAGGTACGCCGTGTTCAATTATCTGTATCTTATCGGCAGGGATATCATAAATAGTGGTTAAAAACTCAACCGCCCTTTTACTCATCACAATAATTTTTGATGATTGCTCGGCTATCTCGCGGATGATAATCCGCTGTACATAACTGGGTTCTTTTAAAATAGTATGCAGAATAGAGATCAATGGTTTCTCCAGCCTGTTGATCAATGGTAAAATGTAGATGCCGCTTTCGCCGCCATATATGCCAAATTCATGCTCCATTATACAAACATCGGCTGAACTGGTATTGATATAGTTAGCAGCCCTGATGTAATCCTTTTGATGATTTTGGCGGATAATATATTTTACTTCTTCAGGATATTCATATTCAGGCAGATTCTCCGAATCATTTAACGCTACTACAAAACCACCCTCCAGCGGACTTTTACGCGCAGGAAAATTTGCGTTAATAGCACGCATTAAATTTTGATTAAATGTGGCAATGCCACATTCGCGAGGGGGATAGGTTGAGATATATGCTATTTTCATAGATGTAATTGTTCTTTTTTTTAATTTGAAGCGATCATAAGCAATTGCATATTTTTAGTGTTATGCTTATAATAACTTCATTTAACAATAGAAGTTTTGTTGTTGTAAGTAAAATTCAATCCGAAATAGATGTATACACCAATTGACTTAAAAAAAGTGCATATTGAGTGTGAGAACATCTTTTTATAGCATATTTTGACCTAAATATGCAATTTCACCTACCAGTTGCATAAATTATACCAGTTTAACCTTAAGTGGGATAAAGTCAAGGCCGGGAACGGTTCTGTAGCGTAAACGTTACTTATTATGACTTATAAATGAATTAGAAGCTATTATCCGTAGTGATGGATAGCTTCTGAGATGATTTCGCAGGATTTTTTTATTTCATCAGAAGTGATGATCAAAGGCGGGGCTATGCGCATGGCATTGCTGCAGTGCAAAAACCAATCTGTAATTACGCCATTGCTAATGCAACGATCAATAATGTTTTTGTTTAGTTCGAAGCTTTCCAGTTCAATGGCAAGCATTAAACCTTTGCCGCGGATCTCCTTTATTGCAGGATGAACTATCGATTCCCTGATCAATGTTTCTTTTGCTGCAACCTGTTGGCACAGGTTTTCATTTAACAATACTTCGAGTGCAGCCAAACCAGCAGCGCAGCATACCGGGTGCCCTCCAAAAGTAGTAATATGCCCCAGCATTGGGTTTTCTTTTAACGCCGACATTATCGCATCTGAAGCTATGAATGCACCTATTGGCATACCACCACCCAGGGCTTTGGCAAGCAGCAATATATCGGGCACAATGCCAAAATGTTCAAACGCGAATAATTTACCTGTGCGACCAAAAGCGGCTTGTATCTCGTCTAATATTAATAGCGTACCGGTATCATCACATTTTTTGCGAAGCGCCTGCATATACGCAACATCAGGTACACGGATGCCAGCCTCGCCTTGTATGGTTTCGATAATAACACAGGCAGTTTGTTCATTAATCAGGCTCAGATCATCAATATGGTTAAACCTGATAAATTTAACACCGGGGAGCAAGGGCCTGTAAGCCTGTTTAAATTCCTCGTTGCCCATTACGCTTAGTGCACCGTGTGTACTGCCGTGATAGGAGTTATGGCAGGCGATGATCTGCCTGCGGCCAGTAAAGCGTTTAGCCAATTTTAAAGCACCTTCAACAGCTTCAGTACCCGAGTTGGTAAAATATACGGATTGCAGATTTTTGGGTAATAATGAAACCAGCTTTTCGGCAAAGCGTACCTGTGGCGATTGTACATACTCGCCATAAACCATCAGGTGCATGTATTTATCCAGTTGCTCCTTTATGGCATTGATAACATAAGGATTGCTATGCCCCAAATTGCTTACACCAATACCCGAGATAAGATCAATGTAGGCCTTGCCTTCATTATCGTACATATAAATGCCTTCGGCTCTTTCAAACTCAAGCAAAAGCGGAAAGTTGGTGGTTTGTGCATTATTGGCTAAGAATAGCTGGCGCAGGGTTAGCATGGGGCAAATTTAAGTCAAAAGTATTGAGTTCTTAGTCAAAAGTCTTTTATTCTATACTATTTTTGACTAATGACTTCAAAATTACGACTATAGACTAATTATTAGGCGTACTGCGTTCAGATAATGACCTTACGAGTTCATCATTAAACTCACGCTCGCTTTTGTAAAGCTCGCTAACTTTTTCAGGAGGTAATATTTTCAGAAAGGCATCTTTAAAACGCTGTTTAATATTCACAATTTGTGTTTCATAATACAGGTCCTTATCTATTTGCTCGGTGCCGTTTACCTGTGCATCGGTATTGTTTAGCCTTTTTAATCTTATCATATTAAAAAGTTCCTGCTGGTATTCGTGGTATAGCGGGAAAAATTTGTTAGCCTGATCCGGGGTGAGATCCAGCTGTTGTTTTAAAAAACGGATCTTTATACTCTCAATTCTTCTTTCCGGGTTTTGGTTTTCCTGGAGTATCAATCTTCTTTCTGCATGATCTGGCCGACGCTCAAAACGAGGTGGAACGGGATGCATTTGTGCATATGTTACGTGGCCAACACATAAAATAAATACTAAAGCAAAAATATGTTTAAGCAATTTATTCATTATTGGTTAGTATCATTAATATCCTGTAATGCGTTGCTTAAACCGGCATCATTAACGGGCGCACCTTCATCAATTACTGCATGCTGGGTGTCATTAGCATCTACATCCTGTTGTAAATAACTTTGTATATCGCTAACCGGCAAGCTTGATATTTGCTTATGCAGGAAAGAACTGTTGTGTTCAGCAACAGGGTCTGTTACCTCTTTTACAAAAATTCCGGTGCCTATAACCAATGCAAAACAAGCGGCAGCTGCATATTTAAATGAGCCTGAGGCAAACATTTTTCTGACAACACCTTTACGCTTTACTATATCCTGGTTAACCGTTTTATTCAGGATGTTTTTATTTAACTGGTTAAAATAGTCGGCCGGAACCGTGAAATGATCAGTTTCATTAAGTGTTTCTTCAATCAGTATGCGTGCCTGAATATTTTCTTCAAGTGTATTAAAATAATTTTCGGGCACAGCAAAGCCATGCTCATCTGCATTTGTCAATTCTTCAATAGCTATCCTGCTTTTTATATTAGCGCTCAGCTCATCAAAATAATTTTCGGGTACAGTAAAATTGTTAGCGTCGTCTTTTAATTCATTTAAATGAATGTACGATGTTATCTTCTGCTCCAAATCATCAAAATAGCCGGCAGGCACTGTAAACGGGTTTTCGGGGTTAACCTGTTTAAGTGACATGTGATCATCCAGCCATTCTTTATCTTCCATATCGCTTTTCATATCCTTATATAGATGAAATTTTGATGAAATGGTTTAATAGTTTTTTAAAATTAATCTTTTGACAATAAATATGTCTCAATTTTTTTCACCGCGAGGTGAAAAGATGCTTTTAGCGCCCCTACACTTGTCCCCAGTACTTCAGATATTTGTTCATACTTCATATCTTCATAATACTTCATGTTAAATACCAGCTTTTGTTTATCGGGCAAGGTGAGCAGGGCTTCCTGCAATTTCCTTTGTGCCTTATCCCCATCAAAATAACTTGAATCGGCTAAAGTATCGGCAAGCGAATAATCCACCTCATCCAGCGAGATGTTATTTTTCTGCTTCTTTTTGTTCAGAAAGGTAATACACTCATTGGTGGCTATTCGATAGATCCAGGTGTATAGCTGTGCATCGCTCCGAAAGCCGGGAAGGTTTTTCCAAACCTTTATAAATACATCCTGGGTAATATCATCTGCATCATCATGGTCAATTACCATGCGCCGTATATGCCAGTAAATCTTTTGCTGGTATTTTTTCAGCAGCAGGTTAAAAGCCTCATTCCGGGTCTTTTCATCCTGAAATTTGCTTAGTATCTCTGCATCCTCAACCTGTACCGACATATATAAATATTATTTTATGTATTAATAGGTATTAAGCCCTTTTGTTTGATTTACTGGTCAGCTTAATACATAAGCAATCGGGCTAAAGTAAATATTATTGGCAATGATATACAAATTTATTTGGTGTATACCTTATAAAATAAACAAAGTCTTAACTTAGATTGATAAACCAGTCATAGTGAAAGAATTTGTCATATATAGAATAGATTTATTAAAACGGACTGCAATTTTTGGTGGAATTGGAATAATTATTTTAATGGTTTTATCTATACGAGGTCATTACATTGCCTTGAATTATCAATTTAATGGAGTTGTAGATAGTGTTATATATGATAAAAATGATATTAAGGGATTTGCAGATGTCATTATAAATAGAAAGACATATCATTTAAATAATGCTGGTTGGAGTTTTGATTACAAAATTAAAAAAGGAGATTCTTTAATTAAAGAAAGAAAATCTATGATAATTAAGTTGATTAAACCAAACGGAGAAACATTAATTGGTAATGGCAACTAGTTCCATTACCAATTAAAAAACGAGATGGATTTATTTTATACTAAATCCAGCACCTGCTGCGATGAATTCTTAGTATCCACCTTACTAATTACATAGCTGATGATCCCATCTGCATCAATAATAAAAGTGGTGCGTACAGTGCCCATATACTTTTTGCCATAGTTGTTCTTTTCGGCCCAAACGCCGTAGGCTTCCACTATGCTTTTGTCCTCATCGGCAATTAGCGGGAAGGGGAGGCTGTATTTGGTTTCGAATTTTTTATGTGATTTTTCATCATCGGTACTAACGCCGATCACTTGATAGCCCTTACCGATCAATGATTGATAATTATCCCTGAAATCGCAGGCTTCAGCCGTACAACCAGGGGTATCATCCTTTGGATAAAAGTACAATATCACTGTTTTACCTTTAAAATCTGATAAAGAAACGGTCTGTCCGTTCTGATCTTTTGCTGTAAAATCGGGGGCTTTATCGCCTGCTGCAAGTGTTGCCATATGATTATTTGTAAAAATCTGCTTTAAATGTTGAACTGTTGTCTTTTTGGTCGGTAACGGTTAACTCAAACGTATGCTTACCGGGTATAAAGTTATCATCAAAGGTATAACTTAGTACTTTAGTTTTATAATCCCATTGCATTAATACCCAGGTGCCGTCAATGTACCCATAATAGGTTTTTACGCCCGATAAGCTGTCACCAATTCTTAGTGAAATAGTCTTTTTTGCAGCCATATTGCTGCCGTTTATAATATTTATCGGGATGATAAATGGTGGTACAGTATCCAGTTTAACATAAAAATCGCCAAAGGAGTGGGGTTGGGCCTTTACATAACCATCTTCATAAGTGCTGACCTCGCATACTCCTGCTGTATTTACAATAACGGCTTTATCACCACGCCAATGACCGCCTGTAGTATCAGGTTTTATCCAAAGATCATAACTATCATTTATTGATGTATAGCGGTTAGCAATTTGATAGGTTTCCGAAAATGCTCCCGGTTTTTTGGGCAAGGTAGCGAAGGTGAAATTAAGATCATCATACAGATTTCCTTCCGGGATGCTGATCTTAACCTTATCGGTACTGAAGTCATTTTTCTGATCGTACTTAAATAGCGTTCCGGTTGGTTTATAAGCAAGATGTTCGGCTTTGCCAGATGATCTTACTTTTAATGATAAGGTTGAAGTATTTCCGGCGATATCCTTAACTACATATTCAACAGTATGTACAGAATCATCATTAAAACTAACAACACCACGATCTATAGATTGAGGATATAGGGTGATCTTGCTGCCGGGTAGTATAAAGCATTTTTGAATGAATCTTCCTGACCTCAGGAATTCCGGGTAATCGATATAGGCATTTATAGCATGGGTTTGGTCGAACGCAAAACGTTCGGCGGCAAAGGTGAAAACTGTTTTGTCATCAACCTTTAATTCTATAGAATATACACCATTATGATTGGCCGAGGTATTATTTATATCATAGGCTGTTATGCCAAAACCAGCATCGCCGTTTATGGTGATTATATGTGGTTTTACTAAATGATAACGCCCTGCTGAACCTGCAACCTGTAAAAACTCACGCTGGGTTTTCTCACTGAACGGGCCACCGTTAAATTGATAAACGCAGGCGGTACCCAATATTGGTGGTATAATATCATGTACGCCCAAGCCAAATAAAGATGGGTTAATGGTTTGTTCTGTTTGGGTGTCTCTTATTTCGAAATGCACATGCGGCCCTGCAACCGCCCCGGTATGCCCTGATATGGCAATCACCTGGCCTTTGGTTACCGGCATTTGCAAGGGTAGTAGGTTAAAGTCAACAACATCACTTTTTTGCTGAACCTGGTAGGCATGCACTAAGGCCGCCAGTTCGGGGCTAAAGCTTTGGAGGTGACCATAAACGGTAGTAAACCCATTGGGGTGGGTAATGTATATGGCATTGCCAAAACCGCCAAACTGTACCCGCAGCCGCGATACAAAACCATCGGCAGCGGCATGTACCGGGTAGCCGTCGCGCTGGTTAGTTCTGAAATCAAGGCCGGAATGAAAATGATTTGGCCTTAATTCGGCAAAGGAACCGGCGGTACTTGGTACCAGGTCAAGCGGGTTGCGGAAATAATCCTTTGGATATTGGCGCGTTTGTACAATATCCTGTGCATAAACATTAAATAATAAAGCAAAGCATAATAGGATAAAAGCAAGAAGTTTTTTTATCATCCCTTATTTAACATAGAAGTCAAGCAATTTGTTGTCTTCTAAATAACCCTCCAATCTATCCCCAACATTTACTTTGCTTACTCCTGCAGGAGTGCCGGTGAAAATAAGGTCGCCTTTTTTTAAAGTGATGTATTGCGATACAAAGGCAATTATTTTTTCAAAGGAAAAAAGCAGGTCTTTGGTGTTACCATTCTGACGGGTTTCGCCGTTAATATCCAGCCTTAAATTTATATTGTAAAGATCAGGGAATTGTGTTTTTGGCAAAAATGTACTAATTGGTGCTGAGCCGTCAAATGCTTTCGCGAGTTCCCAGGGTAAACCTTTTTCTTTATGCCTGTTTTGAACGTCACGGGCAGTAAAATCAATACCTATGCCAATTTCATCATAATAATTAGCGGCAAATTTTTCGCTGATGTGTTTACCTTCCTTACAAATTTTCAGTACCAGCTCAATCTCGTGGTGCACATCTTCCGAAAAATCAGGATGGTAAAATGGCTTATTATCTTTTAACAAGGCTGTATCCGGTTTCATGAAAATAACCGGGGCAGTTGGAACCGGGTTATTTAATTCTTTAGCATGCTCAGCGTAGTTGCGGCCAATGGCAATAATTTTCATGCAGCGAAATTAAGAATTTGTTGATTAAGTTGATTGGGAGAGTGGTTGATTTAGTTGAGTGGAAAAGATTTTAATAACTACTCACCTAACCAACTTAATCAACCCTGCTATAACACGCTTATGCGCTTAATAACCGATTCGGTACCGGCAACTATTCGTACAAAATAGAAACCGCGGCTTATCTTGTTGTTAAGAGAATAACTGAACTTTTGTTCGCCCAGATCAACCCTTTGCTGGAAAACGGTTAAAATATCGTTGCCCAAAACATCCATAATTTTAATACTGACGTTGGAGTTTCGCGATAGCATATACCTTAAATTAAGCTGATCGATAACCGGGTTTGGAGAAATCTCAACATCATATAATAGTTTATCGTCCTGCTTTACAACGTTAAATTTAACATATGAAGTAACACCGGGTTTTATTGGCGGTAATGCAAAAGGTAATCCGTTCCTCATATAAGAACTTTTTGCTTTTGCTTTTTTTAGATGGAGATAGGTTGTATCCGGTTTTGAAGCACGGCCATAGGCAGAGCCAAAATTCATGAAAATTGCCGCAGCAATTAATATGTTCCATGAAAATTTGTTTGTATAATTCCGCCCCATGCTTAATGTAATCTTTTGCAAAAATATAAATAAAGCAATCATCAATTCAAATACTGATGATTTTATAATTTTTTTTAACAATATTTAACAAACCAAGCCCCTGTTGGTTATGATTTCTAGTTTTATACGTTTATTAGCCGAAAAAGGTGTTAATGAATTTTTTAATATTTTTAAATTTAAAGTATACACGTGTCAAGTCATAAAGATCTGCAAAAGCTAACAGTCCCCGGACTGCTTATTAGTTTAGGAATAATTTACGGTGATATTGGTACATCGCCTTTGTACGTATTTAAAGCAATTGTTGGCTTTCACCCTATTTCAGAAACCTTAGTACTCGGTGGAGTATCCTTAATATTCTGGACGCTTACCTTGCAAACTACGTTAAAATATGTTGTAATAACCTTACAGGCTGATAATAAGGGTGAAGGCGGCATATTTTCCTTGTTCTCATTGGTGCGCCGCAAGGCAAAATGGCTCATTTTGCCAGCTGTAATAGGTGGCTGCGCTCTGCTTGCCGATGGTATTATTACTCCGCCCATCACCATCTCATCAGCAATTGAGGGCCTGCAAACATTTTATCCGCATTTGCCAACGGTATCTATAGTTATAGCTATTATAGCCGGTTTGTTTATTATACAACAATTTGGTACCTCACTAGTGGGCAGGGCTTTTGGGCCTATTATGTTCATTTGGTTTACTATGATGGGTGTATTAGGTATGAACTTTATAGTGCAGATGCCGGGTGTTATTAAAGCTTTAAACCCATATTACGGTATTCATTTGCTTACTACCAGCCCTGGTGCATTCGTTATTTTGGGAGCTGTATTTCTTTGTACAACAGGTGCCGAAGCCTTATATTCTGATCTGGGGCATTGTGGCCGGAAAAACATAAGGATAAGCTGGATATATGTAAAAACCTGCTTGGTTTTAAACTATTTAGGGCAAGCCGTATGGTTGCTGCAACGGAATGGCCGCGTGCTTGATCTGAATAAGTTAAATCCATTTTATACTATAATGCCCGGATGGTTCCTGATATTTGGTATTGGTATTGCCACTGTTGCGGCCATTATTGCCAGCCAGGCATTAATATCAGGCTCATTTACGCTGATTGCTGAAGCCGTGCGTTTGAACTTATGGCCCAAAGTGCGCATCAATTATCCATCTGAACAAAAAGGGCAATTATATGTGCCAAGCGTTAACTGGCTGCTTTGCGCCGGTTGTATTGGCGTGGTATTGATATTCAGGCATTCGGATAAAATGGAGGCTGCCTACGGCTTAAGTATTACCGTAGCCATGCTCATGACCACCATTCTGGTATCCAAGTTCTTGAAAAAGAAAAGAGTTCCGGATTATATTATTACCATTTTCCTGATAGTTTATCTGCTGATCGAAACTACGTTTTTAGCCAGTAACCTGATTAAGTTTGTACATGGCGGCTGGTTCACCTTAACCATAGGCACGTTCCTGTTCTCCATAATGTGGACATGGCATACAGCACGGAAGATCAGGAACCGATATGTTAAATTTATTGAGATAGATGATTATTTCAACATACTTAAAGAACTGAGCGATGATGAAACGGTGCCTAAATATGCATCGCAACTGGTGTATCTAACCAGCGCTAATTTTGATTCTGAAATAGAATCAAAGATCATTTATTCCATACTGCAAAAGCAACCCAAGCGTGCCGATGTTTACTGGCTGGTACACGTGGATGTTGTAGATGAACCCTACACACGCGAATATGAGGTCAATTTCCTGGTTCCGAATAAACTTATCAGGATAGATTTTAAGCTCGGGTTTAGGGTTGAGCAGCAAATAAACTTGTTGTTCAGAAAAGTGGTTGAAGAACTGGTTAAAAATGGCGAGGTAGATATTACCAGTAAATATCATTCGCTAAACAGACATAAAATTGTAGGCGATTTTAGGTTTGTGGTGATAGAAAAGGTACTGTCACGTTCGCATAACCTATCGTTTTATGAAAGCTTTGTGATGGGCTATTACCTATTGCTAAAAAAAGTGAGCCTGTCAGAAGAACGCGGTTTCGGACTCGATCTGAGTTTTGTTACTGTTGAAAAGGTTCCGCTTATGCTGGCTTTGCCCGAAACAGTAGAGTTGGATAGAACTAAATAAGTAATTTCACCCTTCAATGTTAAATTAAAATTAACAAATACAAAATTACTACAGATTCTTAACAGATATTTGCGGCAAAACAGTATCAGCCTTGAAAAAGATCTTATTTGCTTTATTATTTATTGTTTCAATTAAGGTTAATGCCCAGGAAATTCCTGACACTATAAAAAAGGTAAACCGCCTTGATACGGTAAAAAAAGACCTTTTTACCGCTCCTGATACAGTAAAGAAATTACATAGCAACCCTTTATCACTTATTCCGCCGGCCGTGGCAATAGCTTATGGCGCATCATCATTTTTTATTACACCTGTACGGAATGTTGATTATTATTTTCGCGACGAAATAGAAAAAACTAATCCGGATTTCCACTCCAAGGCTGAAACCTATTTTTTGTTTACCCCAATTGTAATGGTATATGGACTAAACCTGATTGGTGTTGAAGGCAAAAATACTTTTGTTGATCGTACCGCTTTGCTCGGACTATCAGGATTAATAGCTGGTGGAACTGACGAAATAACCAAGCATTTAACCCACCGTTTGCGCCCCAATGGTCAGGATTATTTATCTTTTCCTTCGGGCCATACTACGGCTGCTTTTATGGGCGCTGAATTTTTAGCGCAGGAGTATTCTGAAAAATCGCCGATATATACCATTATCGGTTATACAGCAGCGGTAACCACAGGTATCTTCAGAATGTATAACCGCGATCACTGGTTTAGCGACGTTGTTGCAGGTGCAGGATTAGGCGTGCTATCAACCAAAGCTGCATATTTGGTGTACCCATATTTGCGTAATGCGCTAACGCATAAAGGTAAGAATGGTAAAAGTGCGATGATAATGCCAACCTATCAGAACGGTGCAGTAGGTATGTCGTTTGCCATGGGGTTGTAAAAACACTGGTCAACCGGCATCGGTCTTAGGTTAACGTAGCTAATTCCCCTCTCAAGAGGGGAATCGCACGAGACCGTTGCTTTTAATAGTCTATTTATATTTTATCTTATAGATCAAAATAGTGGAAGCAAAAATCAAAGTAATAGCATTAGCTACAGCTACAGGTAAGCTTGGGGCCAACACACCGTAAATAAGCCATAAAAGCGTACCTACAGTAAACAGAATGTACATGGGTAATGATATACCCGATGTATCCTTAGTTTGTATGGTTTTAACTGCCTGGGGCAAAAAAGAGGCTGTTGTACCAAAGGCAGCCAGGTAACCTATTATGGTGACAAAGTTCATATGTTTTCAATTTGAGATAAATATCAGCTTGCTAAACTATTTCCTGAATCACCATTAGCTTTAATTACCTTCTTTACCTAATACACTGTGTTTATAACTATAGGTAACATAAATAACCAAGCCTATAACCAGCCATATTAAAAAGCGCAGCCAGTTGGTGTAACCCAATTGTGTCATCAAATAAAAGCAGCTCAATAAACCCAATACAGGTATTAACGACAATTTTTTAATAAACGAAGCAACGGTTAATGCAGCTGAAAGAATGATGAACAAAAAGAAAGGAAAGTTTTCATGCGCATTTTCGCCAGAAAATAGTTCGATTATTGGCTTCCAGAAAACTACCATTCCTATAATAAATAAAACGGGGACTATATATCTTGCATTGATATAAGGCATATGAAAACGGCCTGCTTTTGCAGCCTCACGCGGAAGCAACAACACGCCACCGCAAACCAGTACGAAAGCGAATAAGGTGCCAATACTGGTTAGGTCGGTTACTTCGGTTAAGTTCATGAATAACGCGGGTATAGCTACCACAAAACCCGTAACAATAGTTGCAAATGATGGGGTATGATATTTAGGGTGGATGCGTGAAAATGCTTTTGGTAATAAACCATCGCGGCTCATGCTCATCCAAATACGTGGTTGCCCCAACTGGAATATCAATAATACACTGGCAGTTGCAATAACTGCACTGAAAGAAATAATGCCGCTTAACATAGTTAAATGTACTTTGTTAAACACGTATGCTAATGGATCGCCAACTGCAAGGTCTTTATAACTCACCATACCCGTAAGTACCAACGCGATTAGTACATAAAGTACAGTACAGATGATGAGCGAGTAGATCATACCGCGGGGCAGATCGCGTTGCGGATTTTCACATTCTTCGGCTGTTGTAGATATGGCATCAAAGCCTATATAAGCAAAAAATACACCTGATACGCCTTTCATTACACCGCTAAACCCATTAGGCATAAAAGGGTGCCAGTTGGCTGGTGTAACATAAAAAAAGCCGATAACAATAACAGCCAGCACAATGGCAATCTTTAAAATAACCATAGCATTGGTTGCTTTTTTAGTTTCGCGAATGCCTATATAAACTAAGTAGGTTATAGCTATAACAATGGCCAGTGCAGGTATATTCGCTATCAGCCTTAAGCCACCTAATCCGGGAGCATTATTCCATGCTAACGCACCTTCTTTAAGCGCATCGGTAATGCCTGATAAGTTATGACTTGCTGTTAATTGTTGTACCTGTTCATGTGCCTTAAATGCTGAAAAATAATCCATGGTAAGGTACACAGGTATATGAATATGAAAACCTTCCAGCAAGTTAACAAAGTAGGTACTCCATGATATAGCTACCGCAATATTACCTATGGCATACTCCATCAGCAGATCCCAGCCGATGATCCAGGCTATCAATTCGCCGAATGAGGCATAGGCGTAGGTATACGCGCTGCCCGCCACGGGTATTCGCGAAGCAAATTCGGCATAACATAAGGCAGAAAATCCGCAGGTTATGGCTGTAATTATAAATAATATGGTTACTCCGGGGCCGCCATCAAATGAGGCCAGGCCTATGGTTGAAAATATACCCGCACCAACTACGGCTGCAATACCCATCAGGGTTAAATCCTTTACATTAAGGGCTTTGGTGAGGTGTGAGGTGCCGGAATGCTCGCCATCGCTAAAACCGCTAGCGACATCGGCCAAAATTTTGCTAATAGATTTTTTACGAAATATACTTTTGGACATTTAGCTTAAATAATGTGATCAATCGGGCCAAACATAACCATTTTTTTGCAGTGAAAAAGGATATGCTTATTTTGCACCCATGAATATAAGCATAAAAGATGTATTGTATCAAATAAGGTTTTTTTTTATCCCATTTTTGGTTGTTTTATGTGCTTGTTTGGCTATAAAATTAACTTTTACCCGCGAAGAAATATACTTTGCAGTAAACATGCATAATTATCCATTGGCCGATACCCTTGCGCCATATTTTACTGATTTAGGTAACGGGTGGACAACAGTAGCTTTAGCTGCTATATTGTTGTTATATAATTATGGCAAGGCATTGTTTATGGGGATAGTCTATGCTGTCACTTCTATTACGGCGCAGATCATTAAGCATATTTTTGATGCACCTCGGCCTACCTTGTATTTTCAAGCGCAGTTAAGCCATATCCATTTAGTACAAGGAGTATATATGCTTAAACTGCATAGCTTTCCATCAGGTCATACAGTTACTGCTTTTTCAACTACTGTGTTGATCACTTACTGGTGTAAAAATAAGTTGTGGGGGTTTCCATTGTTGTTGGTAGCCATATTGGTAGGTTACTCGCGTATGTATTTAAGCGAACATTTTTTTGAGGATGTAACTGCCGGTTCGGTAATAGGGGTTATTACCACTGTAGCTTTAATAAGCTGGCTGGATAACAAAAAGTTCCTGCATTCAGCAAAATGGAACAGGGGATTACTTAAAAAGAGCTAATCGGTTATATCCTCATCATCATATCTTTTCTTTCTTCCCAGGGCCATAAAAATAGTAACCACTATAATTATTATTCCTCCGCCATAAATCAAGATTTGTGATATGCCGAAAAAGCCGGGGGCTTGTAATATTATTAAACTATTAACGGGCTGGCTGTAGCCTAAAGTGGTGGAAAGTATCAGGCTAAATATTAAAAGTAGCTTTCTCATAATTTATATTAACCTGTGAGCGGGGAATATGTTTGCAGTTAAGGCAGTTTGCGGTTTGCAGTAAAAGTAAAATAAATACTGATAACTGTTTACTGCAAACTGCCTTAGCCGCAAACTGCTACAACTTATCCATTTCGCCCTTTACAAATTCTGCTAATTCCTTTACATATCCTGCGCTGAAATCAAATTTAATGCCTGCAGTTTCGTAGATCTCTTTTATGGTTTTAGTATAACCTAATTTTAAGGCATCCAGATACTGTTGTAAACCTTTCTCAGGATTTTCCTTGTAATTTTTCCAAACTGCAATAGCGCCTAATTGTGCCATGCCGTATTCGATATAATAAAATGGAACCTCAAAAATATGCAGTTGCTTTTGCCACAGGTTGGCCTCAGCTTCTTCTAAACCTGTCCAATCGGCAAAGCCTGCACCGAATGGTTCATAGATCTGTATCCACGCATCTCTGCGCTCGGCATCGGTATGATCGGGGTTGGTATAGATCCAGTGCTGAAACTGATCGACAACAGCTACCCAGGGTAATGTTTTTAATACATCAAAAAGCTGATCGCGTTTAGCGCGTTTCAGGTCTTCTTCGTTATCAAAATATACGTCCCAGTTATCCATCGAGATCAGTTCCATACTCATGGATGCCAGTTCGGCAACTTCTGAAGGGCAATGTTTAAAATCATTCAGTTCCAGGTCGGCAGTTAAAAAGGTATGTACCGCATGGCCACCTTCATGAACCATCGTAGTCAAATCGCGGAAAGTATTGGCCGAATTCATGAATATAAAAGGTGCGCCTGTTTCTGACAGTGGGTAGTTATAACCACCCGGGGCTTTACCCTTGCGGCTCTCTACGTCAAACAGACCATTATCCTTCATTATCTCCAAACGTTCACCTAAATAACTGTTAATATTAGTAAAGCATTGGATTGATTTTTCGATCAATTCAGCACCGCCGTTAAATGGTTTTAAAGCCGGTTTCCCCGATACATCAACATCCACATCCCAGGGCCTTAATGAGCCCAGATCTAACGCTTTTTGGCGTTTTTCGGCCTGCTCGCGCAGTATCGGCACAATTTCTTTTTCTATAGCTTCATGAAAAGCATAGCAATCCTGCGGAGTATAATCAAACCTGCCTAAAGCCTGGAACATATAGTCCCTGAAGTTTTCAAAACCGGCATTAAGGGCAACTTTGTGCCTTAGCTTGCGCAGATGATCAAAAAGGTGATCCAAAGTCTCTTTATCCTGTAAACGACGAGCAGTTATCTTTTCCCAAACATCCTGCCTTTTAGTTCGGTCGGTATCTTTTAAAAATACTGAAGCTTGTTCCAGGGTAAATTCCTTATCGCCGATATGTACCGACATAGCACCGCTTATGCCCTGGTATTTTTGCTGCTCAACCTGTATCTCAGTTTGGATCGGGATATTTTCTTCTCTGAAAAGTTCCAGTGATTTTTTAACACCACGCAGGTAGATGAAGAATTTTTCTGCATCGAGTTTGTCAACCCACTTGCTATTTACCAGCTTCTTGTTTAATTCATTGCTATAGGGAGCGATCTTAGGCTCAATTTCGGTAGCAAAATACTGGAATTTTTCCAGCAGTTCTTCGCTATTGGTATCGCAGGTCATGCGGATATAGCGCCAGGCAAAATCTTCTTCAATGGCAGCTCCAAGTTCACTGCCGTCGCGTAGCCATTGTTCTAATTCTTCTGCTGAATTTATCTGGCGGTCGAGTAATTCTTTAAATATCGGTTCCAGTGCTTCCCATTTCATTTCAAGGTCGGCCGGGATATATTTTCTTGTTTTTTTGTGGATCATGATTTTGATGTGCAAATATGCGGATGTGCAAATATGCAGATTAACGAGAGATTTGGAAAGAAGAGAAAGTGGAAAGTCGGAAAGATTTACATTAATATTGCCCGCAACAAAATGAGAAATTGATTGAATAATTATAAACCAAATTTGTTTATTCGTTTCGCTCTCCTGGCCTCATCGGGGTCAATTTTAAAAGGCATCAATAATAGCTGATTGGTGTAGGCTTCGGGCAAACCGGCTTCCCGGGTTAACTTTATTATCCGGGCATGATACCAATCATAGGGCAGAAGATGAGTATTTACTGCATGTGGTTTAGCCGTAAATACTTCGGCATGGTAAATATTTCCATTCTCTGCTATACAATTCACCTGATCCAACTTTAGATCATTTGTAAGGGGGTCAGGGTTGAAGAAATTAAACCTTTCATCATCATTGATCTGAATTAAAACACCCCACACCACAGCGTCATGCTCAAAAGATCTGATCACATTTGCTTTAGACGATTCATCCCTTGCCGTGGTATTAAATACGAATCTATAACCCGGCAATTTGGCAATACCAATTTTTTTTGCTGATGGGACGACTTTAAAAAATTCATCCACATTCATATTTCCCGCATAGGCAAATAGTATCATATTAAGATGTTTTTATTTCGAACGCACACCATGCAGCTATATTGTAGCTGTCTTTTTAGGATACTAAAATAACCATTAATCAGCTTTCATACTATATTTTCTGATTACCTGCCAGGTGCTACTATCTGTATCGAACACCGAATTCAATCCCTGCTCTTCACCTCCCGGGTCGCCCATAAATTCATCGCCATCTTTCCAGAATATTTGTCCGGGGATAGGCCGGGCTATACCGCCAAACGCCCAAAAGTTGCAACCTGCAATTTCGGGGTTCTGCATCATGGTGCTGAATATAAAATTATAAAAACGGTCGCGACTACCAGTGGTAGAATTAATGCTAAAGGATTGATTATCGCGCGGTAAGCCGAATTCTTCAATTACCATCGGTTTGTTCAATTCCTTTGCAATTTGTAAATGACGATTTAAATATGCACCCGCGCTATCAACAACTGTATTATAACTTACAGCAATTGAGGTGTCCTTAAACCATCCCCAGTTTTTTGGCCAGATGTGGATGGTCAGGTAATCAATATTTTTATCGGCATGGATGGCTTTAAAAATATTCATGTCATAAAACGAAGCTATCTGCCCTTCGCTGCCTGTGGTAAGCAAATGATTTTTATCTATTGATTTTACTAATGCCGATACATGCTTCATCCATGCCTCAAAAGCAGGTACTGCGGTTTGTTCCATAGGACGGGGCTCGTTGATGATCTCCCAAGCCATGATCGCCGGGTCTTCAGTATATTTTTTGCCGTTAATGCTGTTGGTGCGGTGCAATACATATTTAATGTAGACATCCAGTTCATCCATACATTTTTTGCAGGTATAAAATTGAGCCGCATATTCCTGGTTCTTATCCCAGGTATAGCCGCCATATTTTGAGTGGGGTTGAGGGCCATAACCATTCCATTCTAAATACTGATCTATACCACCGCTCCAATCCCAGGTATTGGTAAAATGCAATACAGCTTTCATATTGCGCTTGCCTAACTCATTTAGCAGGTAGTCGAGCCCGTACATTATCTTTTCATCAAACTGCCCGGGTTGAGGCTGTAATGCCTTTTCGCTGGGCGTTCTGTATGGGTAGGTGGTTAAGCCTTCGGCACCAACCATTATACGCAGGTTGGTAACGCCGTTCTTTTTCATAAAATCAAGTTCGGTTTTGAGTCGGGCCTTGCCTTTGTCACCATTGGTGGCCAATAAACCACCATACCAGTAATTGGTGCCAATGTATCGGTATGGTTTACCATCAATAGTAAATTGCGTTCCCTCAACTCTAACAAATCCTTGCTGGGCAAAGCTTTGCAATGATGCAATCGCAAAAAGCGCTATAAAAAATATCCGTTTCATAATTCTATTCAGAGTGATAAAATTAGGAAACGGATACTAACGTAATTAATATTGTTTTAACAATTAATGGCTATAAAAAGGCATATAATTATACCGTTGGCCTATACACGGTTTCTGAGAGTTGTTTTATACCTGCTTGATAAGTAGTTGGTTTAAAATCAAAAGCTTTTTCAAATTTATCAGAGTTGAAATTATAATCATGATTATATTGATAATACATTTCAACTGTATCTTTTACAAGTGGATCAAACAAGCCAAATAACTGTAGCATGAATTTTTTAACACTAAGATATTTAGGGGCGACATTGTAAGCCCCGGCTATAATTTCGATGAACTGTTTGCCACGTAATGGTGCAGCTGTTGGCATATGCCATATTTGGTTATCGCTATTGGGGTTTTGCCCCAACAGGTAAACGGCTTTGCCCATATCAGGTATATAGCTAAAGTTATGCAGCTTGTTTACATCGCCCACCCATTGCGCCCTTTGTTTTTTGGCAAACTTGTCGATCACCATCATATCCAAAAATGAATTCAGGTTTTCGGTGCCATAAAAATCTGCTGCACGGGCAATACTTGCATTGATGTTACCAGCTTTAACCTCGTCCATTAGTTGATCGGCTATTTTAGCACGAACCTCACCTTTTACACTTACAGGGTTATAAGGCGTATCCTCAGTTATTGGTCCGTTAACCAAGCCGTACATATAAATGTTATCGAAGAATATTAAGCGCGCTCCGGTGTCTTTAGCTGCGTTGATGACATTTTGCATAATCACCGGCCACTGTTGTTGCCAAATAGTTTTGTTATACACCAAGCCTGCGGTAAGGTAAATTACAGTCGAGCCTTTTACAGCTTCTAACACTTCATTATAGTTAAGCAGGTCAGCTTTTTTCCAGGTGATGTTTTTACCGGCTTGTTGTAAGGGTTTGCGACTAACCAGGCGTATGGTTTGGTTATTGTTTAATAATTCTCGGGTAAGCGCATTGGCTACTGCTCCGCCGGCTCCTAATATCGTATGCATTTGTTTTTCTGTTTTGATTTGATCAAAGGTATCATGCCTTTGATGCTCAAAACGTTAACTTAAGATAAGAAAAGACGGAGATTTCGAATTTCGAATTCGAATTTACATTGCCAGATTAATAAATTCGAAATTGAACAGCCGAAATCCCAAATCACTTAACTGTTTCCATCACCCGCCTGCGGATGCGTGAAAGCGAAACAGGGGTGATGCCTAAATAATGGGCTATATAACGTTGAGGGATACGCTGCAATACCTCTCTGCCGGTATTAAACAGGTTAAGGTAGCGTTCTTCTGGTGTTTGGTTGATAAAGGACGACATGCGGTCATCATAACAACAGATAGTATATTCGGCTACACAGCGGCCAAAATGTTCCATTTTATAAGCGAGCAATGGGTTTTCCAGCATTTCATCCATATCCTTACGCGTAAACGTGATCAGGTGGCAATCTTCCAGTGCTTGTACGTAAGAAAAGCTCGGAAGCCCGGTAAGATAACTTTTATAGGAACTTGCAAATTCGTTTTCAAAACTAAAGTAGCTGGTGATATCCTGCCCATCCTTAATATGAAAGTAACGCATGCTTCCCGTGACAATAAATCCCACCTTGTCACAAACTTCACCTTGTTCGGCAAAGTAATGTTTCTTTTTAATTTTACTAAACTTTAAATACTGGGTGAAAACTATCCATTCGGCCTCATTAAACTCAACGAATTTCTCCATGCATTTTCTGAATGTGTTTAGCGCGGTTGAGACTTCCATAATCAAATTTAATGATTTTTTGGTAGGGTTGACGGGAGGTGCCCGGATTTGTGCAATTTCTTTCGGGGAAGGGACAATATCAGTAAGTTAAGCTATGAATGTTCCGGCATTGCTCCGGAGGAGCAAAATGTTGGTAGCAAATTAAATGTAAAAATGTTTAGAATGCCGATTTCTATAACATAGCGGGGTTACGTACCTACACGATTCTTCCAGTTCATTAATTTTCTACCAACATATAACCTCTACGAGGCTTTGGACTTTACTTAAGGGTATTGGGGAAAGGAAGTAGGGGTTTTCGAATAGATTTTTGGAGTAGAAACTTCTCCTCGACACTACTGAACCAGCAGCACCCTCCCTTGGAGAAAATATAGAATAGCTATAAACAAACAAAGCTCCCCGAATTTCGGAGAGCCTTGTTAATATTAGCTATAGATAAGATTATAACTTACCGATCTCTTGTACTAAGTCGATCAGCTTGTTTGAATAACCCCATTCGTTATCGTACCATGACACTACTTTAACAAAGTTATCATTCAATGCGATACCTGCTTTAGCATCAAATATTGATGTGCGTGCATCACCTTTGAAATCTTCTGATACTACTTCGTCTTCAGTATAACCTAAAATGCCTTTCATTGCACCTTCTGAAGCTTCTTTCATAGCTGCTTTAACATCTTCGTAGGTAGCCGGGTTTTTCAAACGTACGGTTAAATCAACTACTGATACGTCAGCAACCGGAACACGGAATGACATACCTGTTAATTTACCTTTAAGTTCAGGAAGGACTAAACCGACCGCTTTAGCTGCGCCGGTTGATGAAGGGATGATATTCTGGTAAGCACCACGGCCACCTCTCCAGTCTTTGTGTGACGGGCCGTCAACTGTTTTTTGAGTAGCAGTAACCGCGTGTATAGTGCTCATTAAACCTTCTTCAATACCAAATTTATCATTCAATACTTTAGCTATAGGAGCTAAACAGTTAGTGGTACATGAAGCGTTTGAAACGATAGTTTGGTCAGCTTTTAATTGAGTATGGTTAACACCCATTACAAAAGTAGGGGTATCATCCTTTGCAGGAGCGCTCATAACCACTTTTTTAGCACCTGCGTCAATGTGTTTTTGAGCAGTTTCCTGTGTTAAGAATAAACCGGTTGATTCGATGATCACTTCGGCACCTACTTCATTCCATTTAAGGTTAGCAGGATCTTTTTCAGCAGTAACACGTATGGTTTTACCGTTTACCACTAAGTGGCCGCCTTCAACAGCTATGGTGCCTTTGAACTGACCGTGTGTTGAATCGTATTTCAACATGTAAGCCATATAATCAGGCTCAACAAGGTCATTGATACCAACAACCTCAATGTCTGATCTTTCCATTGCAGCTCTGAAAGCTAAACGACCGATACGGCCAAAGCCGTTAATTCCTATTTTCATGATTTTTAATTTTTGTTAGAATAGTACGTTAATAAATTATTTATAGGTTCTTTTATAATTGTTCCAACTGTTAAATTAGCGTCAGCAGCAACCTCTTGCAAGTAATCCTGAAAGTTTGCAGCCACAGAACCTGCAAAATGGACTGAAGCTTCGGGATGATGCTTATGTAAAGGTAACAAATATGTATTTATTAGCTTGCTAAATCCTTTTTTTATTACATTTTGCAGATATTGGTCATCCCGGTTATCAATGTAAAAGTCGTTAAATGAGCTTAAAAATAAAGCGGGTTGCTTTTGCCTGTACACCTTTTCGAGCAGGTTTGTACGGTCGGCTTCATAACGTTTTACAAATTTGATCCTGAGATTCTCGGGCAAGGTTTCATTCATAAAACCCTTGATCAATTGCCTGCCTAGCCAGTTGCCCGATCCTTCATCGGCTAAAATATAGCCTAAGCCGTAGTTGTTATGTTTTACTTTTTTACCATCGTACCAGGCCGCGTTTGATCCGCTGCCGCAAATGCTTACTATGCCCGGCGAATTTTTGCAGCAGGCTATTGCCGCCGCCAAAATATCATGCTCAACGGTTACTTTTCCGTATTTAAAAAATGCAGATAAAGCGTTGTGTATCGTTTGCTTTAGCTCGTCGGTTGATGCACCTGCTCCAAAAAAATAAATGCGTTTTATTTCTTCGGCGTGGTGTATGAGGTTGATGTTTTTATTGAGCAGTTGCAGTATGTGTTTTTCGTCGTTAAAATAGGGATTAATGCCATTGGTTTTAAAGGAAGCTATTGTTTTCCCTTTGTCCGCCAGTCGCCAGTGGGCATAATGTGATCCGCTATATACAACTGCAATCATTTATTTTAGATAGATAGGATATGTGCCATTTGCATCAGGTCTTCTTCCAGCTTAAATTCATGGCTGGTTAATGCTTCCTCTAATGTTGTTAAAACAATTTCATTGGCACGTAACCCAACCATTTGTTGGGTTTCGCCGGCTATTAAGGCATTTACAGCAGCAAAACCTAAGCGACTGCCCAAAATACGGTCAAAGCTTGATGGGCTGCCTCCGCGTTGCAAATGGCCCAATATGGTAACTTTAATGTCATAGTGCTCAACTTCCTTTTCAACCATTTTGGCAATATCATATACGCCGCCATGCTTATCGCCTTCGGCTACTATAACTATGCTTGATGATTTTTTATTGATATGGCCCGATTTGATATTTTCTATCAGATCAGAAATAGCAGTTTCCACTTCCGGTAGCAATATAGCCTCCGCGCCGCATGATATACCTGCCCTTAACGCTATCGCGCCTGAGTCGCGGCCCATCACCTCAATAAAAAAAAGGCGGTCATGAGCATCTGCAGTATCGCGTATTTTATCAATGGCTTCAATTACGGTGTTGGTTGCAGTATCAAACCCAAGTGTATAGGTTGAGCCATACAGGTCATTATCAATAGTGCCGGGTACGCCGATTATGGCTATATCCGGATATTTTTTTGAAAAACGCAGCGCTCCGGTAAACGTTCCATCGCCACCAATAACTACCAGCGCATCAATGCCCTGGGCTTTTATGTTCTGGTAGGCTGTTTCCATCCCTTCATCTGTACGGAACTCTAAACAACGGGCAGTTTTTAATATGGTGCCGCCAAGGTTTAATATGTTACTTACCGAACGTTTGTTCATGTCGTACATATCGTTTTCAATAAGCCCTTTATAGCCCTGTTTAACTCCTACAACGTTTAAGTTGTTATATATGGCAGTTCTAACTACGGCCCTTATGCAGGGGTTCATTCCCGGGGCATCACCACCAGAGGTTAAAACAGCAAGTTTTGAGATTTTTTGCATCTTTACAGCACACAATTAATTGGCACGAAGATAGTGTGTATAATTTACACATTAAATTTTATTTATTTTTTTTAGATTAGCAATTATCGGTCTATCTTTAATTTTTTATAAATATAAATTATAACAGCCTTTGGAAATACAATTACCTCATTTTAATTCAGTTTTTTCAACCGATTGCGTGATATTTGGTTTTGAAGCGGGAGAGCTTAAAGTACTGCTGATTGAACGTAACGAGGACCCATTTAAAGACTGGTATGCGTTGCCGGGTAACATTGTAAACCCCAACGAAAGTGTTGATGCTGCTGCACAACGTATATTGTACGAACTAACAGGCCTGCATGATCTGCCTATGCGCCAGTTCCATACCTTTGGTGAAGTAAACCGGCACCCGCAGGGCAGGGTGGTAACCATTGCGTATTTTGCGTTGATACGGATTGGCGGACAAAAAGATCTGATGCCGATAACACAATATGCCCGTAAAGCATTCTGGCACCCGGTTAATGATTTACCTAAACTGGCGTTTGATCATACCGATATATTTAACAGGGCCTTTAAGAAGATACGTGCCAAACTAAACTATGAGCCTATAGCTTTTGAATTACTGCCCGAAAAGTTTACGCTCACACAGCTGCAATCGCTATATGAAGCTGTTTTAAGCAAAAAGCTGGATAAACGTAACTTTAGGAAAAAAATGCTGAGCTACGGGTTTTTAAAAGAACTTGCCGAAAAGCAAAAAGGCGTGTCATATAGGGCTGCAAAGCTGTATAAATTCGACCGCCGGAAATATGTTAAGATATTTCAGAACGAGCTAGCATCTTAGTGAGTGGTGAATTGTGAGTGGGCAGATCGCCCAAAAAAAATAGCGATGGGTTTCAAACCCATCGCTATTTTTTTTAAATATAAATGGTTTTTAACCACTCACCATTCACCACTCTCCGCTCACTATTATAGTTGCGTATGAGCTAGTTCTAAATGGTACTTTACCAGGTCGTCTATAGGCGAGCGGATAATGCGGCCAACTGTCATACCGTTTTCTGTAGCCACTTCTTCAAGTACGTTCCTAAAGTTATAACCTACAGAGCCAATGCAGTTAAAGGTATATTTTTGGTAATCCGGGTAATGTGTTACCAGGTTACGGAAAAAATCTTCGAATGATGTGCGTACAATATTGCGTGAATATTCAATATTTACGATATTGTCATAAACAAATTTGCTGAAGCTTGCACAAAAACGATTTGCCCTTGGTTGCGTATAAACAATTTCGTTTATATCATCAGGGGTAAGTTTGAAGGTATCCCAAAAGTTTTTGCGGACAGCTTCGGGCATATAGCCTCTTATATAGTCAGTTAATAATTTTTTGCCAATGTAGCATCCGCTGCCTTCGTCACCTAAAATGTAAGCGCCTGAGTCAATGTTAGCGGTTACATCCTTGCCATCATAAACACAGGTATTTGTTCCGGTGCCTAATATTGCGGCAAAGCCTTCATTGGTTCCCAATAATGCTCTTGCAGCGGCGAGCAGATCATGCCCAACATTAATTTTTGATTTGGTAAATACTGCCTGCATAGCATTTTCAACAATCTGGCGCTTATCAGCAGTTGAACATCCCGCACCGTAATAATTTACTTCGGTTATCGCATCTTTTTCTAAATCGGTAGGTAAACTCTCTCTTAAAGATTGAATAATATACTCTTCGTTTGAAAAATAGGGATTGTAACCCTCAGTATTAAAATAAACTTTTTTACCCTCTTCGGTAACCAGACACCAGTTTGTTTTAGTTGAGCCACCGTCAGCAATTATGACCATAAATTATGTTTTTAAAAAAATCGGTTAAAAGTATGATTTACTTATTGTAAAAAGAACACCTCGGGGTATTAAAAATATAAATTTAATTAAAAAACGATTTTTAAGTTATGCATGCGCTTTAATTGTTGTTTTAAAAACATTAAAACATAGCAGTTTAACAGCTGTTTTTTACTGTAATTTGATTTTTAGAAAGTCAGTATAAAATTGTTTTACCCTTTGATATTCTGAGGACAATTTTTTGCAATTATATGTATTTGCGGTTGAATTTGTTTGCATTTTTTTGGGTTTATAATATAAATACATATTACGCTGCGATTAACATTATATAAATTTTAACTGTAAGGTTATCAATGTCATATTTTAAGCATTTATTTACACGCTAAATCCTCAGAGTTATTGCACTGATTTTTAGTTCAACCCTGCATCTGGCACAAAATCCAGCGAAACCGAGTTCATGCAAAATCTTTTATAAGTTGGCGGCGGCCCATCATCGAATATATGCCCCAAATGTGATCCGCAACGGGCACAGATCACCTCCGTACGTTCCATGCCGTGTGAATCATCAGCCTTATAGATCACGCTGTTTTGCCTTATCGGGTCAAAAAAACTCGGCCATCCGCAGGTACTCGCAAATTTGGCATCTGATCTGAATAATACATTGCCACAAACGGCGCAGTAATAAGTTCCTTTAGCATTGGCATTCCAGTATTTGCCGGTAAATGGGCGTTCGGTATCCTGCTCTCTTGCAACCGCGTATAATTCAGCGGGTAATATCTTCTTCCATTCGGCATCGCTTACATGCAAAGTATGTGTGTCGGTATTTGAATAATAGGGATTGTTTTTATGCGCTGCCTGTAATGGTGTTTGCTGTTGCGGGCTATACAAAATACCAGTTAACAGGGTTATGAAAATTAATACTGATCTCATTTCTTTAGTTTGTCTTTAAATACTGCTCTGAATTTATCTAACTCGGGTTGTATAACATACTTGCAATAGGGTTGGCTTGAGTTTAGATTGTAATAATTTTGATGGTAATCTTCAGCCTTGTAAAATACAGTATAAGGCGCTACCTGTGTCACAATTTTATTTTTGTACGCTTTTTCTTCATTCAGCCTGCCAATGTAATAATCAGCTTTCTGTTTTTGGAAGGCATTGTGATAAAATATGGCCGAACGGTATTGTGTACCAACATCATTACCCTGCCTGTTCAATTGTGTAGGATCGTGCGCTACAAAAAAGGCAGCCAGCAGTTCATCGTACGAAATTTGGTCGGGATCATAAATAATATTGCAGGCTTCGGCATGGCCAGTGGTACCTGTACATACCTCTTTATAAGTAGGGTTGGCCACATGGCCGCCAGTAAAACCCGAAATAACCTTGTTTACACCTTTTAACTGTTGAAACTTTGCTTCGGTACACCAAAAGCAACCGGTAGCAAATGTTGCGGTATCGGTACGTTTAGCGGGCGCTGCCAATAACGCTAAACTTGTGCAGATAAATAAGGTTAGGAAATAAATAATCTTTCTCATGTATAGTAAATACGTAAAAAGTGGCCGTAAAATTTTGAGCTATAGAAAAGTGATTTTTTACTGACAAAGCTATTGATCATTTTTAAGCAACGCTTTGCAAATAAATGTAATGTTCGTGTCTTATCCAGTCATAACCCAAAGTTTCTATATTTACATATCACCATTAAACCAATACCATGCATTTATCTACCAAAATAAAAACAGCAATTTTTACCGCTTGTTTACTGTTTTGTGTTATAGTTACCTATGCGCAAAGCAATACTAAATTTAAAGTAATTGCCTTTTACACTGCAAAAAACGATCAGGCCCATATCAGTTTTGTACATGAGGCCAATAAGGAATTTCCGGAGCTGGCGGCAGAATATCATTTTACCTATGATTCCACCTCAAACTGGAGCAATCTGAATGCGGAGTTTCTTTCGCATTACCAGGTAGTGATATTTTTAGATACCCGGCCCGAGGACCCGACACAGCGTGCAGCTTTTCAACAGTATATGGAAAATGGCGGGGGATGGATGGGATTTCATTTTTCGGCATTTGCATTAACGCCTTCTGATGTGCCTGCAAACTGGAATTGGTATCATAACACATTTTTAGGCTCGGGCCAGTATGTGAGCAATACGTGGCGACCTACATCGGCAATTTTACGGGTCGAAGATCATAAACATCCGGCTACAAAGCATCTGCCTGAAACATTTAAATCGGCACCGAATGAGTGGTATCGCTGGGAATATGATCTGCGTAAAAACCCTGATATTAAAATATTGTGTTCTATTGATTCAACCAGCTTTCCGCTGGGTACCGGGCCAAAGCAAAGTGAGATATGGCATAGCGGCTACTACCCGGTAGTGTGGACAAACGAAAACTTTAAAATGATCTATTTTAATATGGGGCATAATGATATTGATTATGAACACCATACCAATAAAAATCTATCGCATACATTTGACAGCCCCATGGAAAAAAAGCTCATCATTGACGCTTTATTGTGGTTAGGTACCGGTAAAAAAACAGATGAATAGGAACAAAAGGATCAGCCCGAATATATTTTTCTAAGCGTGTTTATTTGTTAAAATTTGTTAAATATTAATAGCATTGGATAATATCGACCATTATTAAAATAATAAAACACATTTATTCTTTAATTGAGTAACAATTTTGTATGTGTATGTGGTAAAGGAGTTGTAAAAAGCCTAAAATTTAGCTATAATTGCAGCTTCATATGGTAAGTATCACTACTTACTTATTGTGATAAGGTTTAGGTTTAAGCCTCCAAGCAGCGAGTGCGAGGAGGCTTTATTTTTTATCACGATATCCAAGTTTAAACATCTCACAACGTATATATTACAGGCAATCCCATTTACAGTTAATTAATTTTTTTCCTATTTAGCGGGAATTTTGCATCTTTGCACTTTCAAAAATTATTACGGGGTCCCATAGCTCAGCTGGATAGAGCAACAGATTTCTAATCTGTAGGTCATAGGTTCGAATCCTATTGGGATCACCAATAAAAAAAGCCGTATCTTCACACCGAAAACGGCTTTTTTTTATGCATGAGGGCACTTTTTGAACTGTCCGCCCATCTCGAAACACACTCGTTGTTTCGATCAGTTTTACAGGTTTTTTTGTTGAATTAAGCGAAAAGGTGGTACAAATATGGTACAAAACTTTCGCTGCCTAAAAAATTGTAGCCATGGCGACAGTATGCGTAAAAATTTTACCCCACCACCTCAAGGGAGATGGGACTTACAATGTTAAAATCCGGATCACCCATAAGAAGGTGAAAAGGTACATCGACACCGAGCACTTTGTCACGCAAAAGCAGCTGACAAAAAAGCTCGCCCTTAAAGATGCGTTCATCGAACAGCAACTCAACACGCTGGTCATTAAGTACCGGCAGGAGATCAGTAAGCTGGATGTGAAACTCGACTTCATGAGCGCCGATCAAATACGCGATCACTTAGTAGGTAATGAGGAAGCTATCGATTTTATCAAATTCTGTGATGAGCACATTAAAAAACTCCGGAAAGAAGGCCGTGAGGCGAGCGCCGCAAATCACGTAACGATCCGCAATAGCCTGGTCGATTACTTTCAAAGTCAACGGGTTTCGGTAATGGCGATCACTTCTTCCATGCTGGCAAATTATGAGCGGTTTTTACGGGGTGAGCGTGAATTGGTCCGCGTTAATCAGTTGCATAGGGAAGTAACTACTACAAAAAAAGGAATTAGCGACGCCGGCCTTTATAATTACATGCGTGATTTAAGAACTTTATTTAATGCCGCACGGGCAAAATACAATGATGAGGAATTAGGCATCGTAAGAATTCCGCATTATCCGTTCAAGAAATATAAGGTCGGAACGCCGCCTGCGACAGCCCACCGAAACTTAGGCAGCAGTACCATATTAAAGCTCATCAATACTAAAACAGAGCCAGGCAGCAGACCGGAATTAGCTAAGGAATTATTTTGGCTTTCGTTTATGCTTTGCGGTATTAACGCCGCCGATTTGTACCAGCTCACGCCTGATCATATTAGGGAAGGCAGACTGGAGTATAACAGGGCAAAAACCAAAGGACGAAGGAAAGATAAAGCGTTCATCAGTATAAAAATACCTGATAAAGCATTAGCCATATTATTAAAATATTTGGGTAGGTTAAAAGAACGTTATTATAGTGCCAAGGGATTGGATACGGCGCTGAGCAAAGGAATGAAAGCCCTTTGTAAATCAGCCGAACTTAACGGAATTACCTTTTACTGGGCGCGGCATTCATTTGCCAGCATCGCCAGAAATGACTGCCGTTTCAGCAAAGATGATGTCGCATTAGCGCTCAATCACGTTGATAACGGGCATTCGGTAACCGACATCTATATCGCAAAAGACTGGAGCATCGTTGACGAAGTTCAGGCAGCGGTTATCGCTACGCTTAATCCAAAAGGTAAAAAACCCGTACAGCGAAAGGTGCCAAAAAAGAAAGTCGAAATCGAAATGGACTTTCATGAACCATGTATCGTACGTCAGCTAACTCCCCGAAAGCTGATTAGCAATTGATGCGCTATAGAACGATCAACAGCTTAGAGAGATTTTGAAAGCTGTTTATCATTCATTTATTTATAAGCATATCAATTGCTAACTAACCTGCCCACCGTCTATTGCAGTTACCTGGACAGATTGAACGAGTGCGCCGGCTTTGTTGTGATATTGATAAACATAATCCATAAAGTGCTCAACCAGCCTCGTTTGATCGGGAAGCACTTGATCATCGATGGTGGTTAAGATCACTGTTAATTCGAGCGCCACTGTTTCCATGATTGTAGAATTATTTAGTCCTGGCCTAAGATAGTGGCAAGATACTCATGCTGGTGGTAGATAGCATTAACACGATGGGGTTCTTAGCAGCGCTGGTTAAGCAAATGCCGTGGGATCGACCAGTATCTCGCGAAAGTCCACATTTAGCGCCGCCGCCAGCTCATACACGCTGCCGATCTGAAAATCAAAGTTACCGGCCTCCATTGCTATGATCATTTCAGGATTCACGCCGGATAACACGGCTAAAGCTTCGACGGAATAGTTTTTGTGTTCCCGGATGGCTTTCAGGTTTTCGCCGGAACGGCGCAGTGCTTCTTTGGCGGTCATGATACCCGGTCTATTGGCCTCAACTGCCGGTTCTCAAATACGTAAGTCGTGTTCCTGTCAGCCATCCAGTCGATCAGCTTAATGATACCCAGGTAATTTAAAAGGATACCTAAAGGAATACCGATAAGCCAAT
>Ga0302300_1000355_pt1 | contig 33959 bp, 18 predicted proteins | sample III_Palsa_E1_1_FD_198756 | JGI IMG/M metagenome (GOLD analysis project Ga0302300, IMG submission 198756) | Peat permafrost microbial communities from Stordalen Mire near Abisko, Sweden - III_Palsa_E1_1 | ecosystem: Environmental > Terrestrial > Soil > Palsa > Peat permafrost | place: Sweden...
CTTTAGACTTTGTCTTACCTGTACTTGGATAATCATGACAACAGCAACGAATCTTTATACCCGAATAGTAAGTTTTAATAAATTTGAGATCAGCAGCGTAATTGGGGTCATAATAATTCATGGTAACCATAATTTCAGATGCAGTTACAACTGAGGTAGTGTTTTGAAATATGTCCCTAACTATTTGACTACTAGTTGATACTAATCTGGTGTCATCGTCACATGATGCCATTTTTTCTCACACAGTTTTGTGTATTTTAAAATATAAAAAAACATCAAACTTATTTCACACAATTTGTTAACAAATTTACATAATTTTATTTATTTAACAAAAAATTTATTCCTTTAAAACACACGACACAATGCTAATAACGTCAGATAACTGTGGTGATTTCAATGGCTGTGGTAACAAGAACCCTTGTCGCGAACAAAGTCAGAATCTATGCCAAAACCAATGCCAAAACAATTGTGAAAAGAATGATGGTGCTGTTCGTCTTTTTTTCGCTATTGCCCCAGCCGGAACTTCTGGTCTAGTTCTGTCACCTAACGTTCCTACTATCATTCCTATCGGTGATTCTCTTATTACCGCAGTCCCAACTGTTGCTCTCATTGCCGGTTCCAAGGCCTCATACTTCAACTTCTCTCAAGCTTCCTTCCCAAGGAGTCTTACTGGGACTATTTACTATAACCCTGTAGTTGGATCACCTGCTTACGCATCAGCAAGCTTCCCCGCTACCTTATCTTTGACCGCTAGTACCTCACCTGCTACTCCTGTTGATCTATCTATCACCAACAACTCTGGTGCTGCTGTCACCCTTGTTCCTTCTGCTTATGGTGTGTTCTCATTTGTATTCATCAGGTGTGCCGGTGACAATTGTTGCAATGGATTTAACAATGGATTTAATAACAGTGCTAGAGGTTGTCCTCCCATCTTCTTCCAGACTGGTGATGCTCCCTCTTGGTTGAAGCCATTCGGTGTCGTGATCCCAAGTTCCCTGTTCACCTCTGCTGATGCCGCAGCCCTATCTGTTCAACCATTTGCTCTTGGTGGCAATGGTTGCAACTCATCTTGCGGTCAATCCAAGAGGACTTTTGCTGTGTACAGCATTACCTCTATTGGTGGTTTCGGACAAGTTGTATCTGCTACTGGTACCCGTTCTTCCGTGTTCATCGGCTACGTGAACCTGTACGTTTCCGCTCTGACCCCACTTACCATCACCGGTGTCAGTCTCGATGGTTGCAGCCTCCTGATCCCCTCCAACTCCATCCTCGTTGAAGTGTCTGACGACAAGTCTGTTGATCCCATCGACATCTTCATGTTCGGTGCCGAGCTACCCGCTGTCGTTGCCTAAAGGTCCAACATGAGTAACCATAAACACATTTGTGCAACACATAAACATACTAAACAACTTAATATAACAGTGTTATAATAAAACATAATGACGTTTATGTAATAAACCAAACATTTTTACTGTATGAACAATTCTTGTTTACCACCCCAAGCGGTAAAAGCATATTATAACAATACATGTAAATGTAACAAACACATACTTTTTTTGTTTAATATAACAAATACAAATAAAACTTAATCTTTTGACAGTATTGTATATATTGTAATTACTTATTATAAGTTGGTAATAGGTTAAAACCAATAGGTATCAAAATATGTATAACACTAAAAGAGGTTACAATGATAACATTGTTATCATTGTAACGTGTGTTATATTATAATATTTAGTACATATAAGTATACTACCATTTATATTTTTCTACTTGGAGTAGAAAATAAATTAACAACACTAAATATTATATGTGGTTTTAATGTAATGTAGTTAGATATATAATATATTGTATCTATGTTTGTTATTTTTTGGCTTGATAATATTAAATGTTGTTGTTAATAATATAAGTATTACAAGATATATATGTACCACTAACACATAATATTTATTGTTGTTTTTATGTTCTCTTAACATAAAATATTGTATACATATTTGTTTTAGTACACAACACTACTACCATGAATAAAAGATGGTGTAATCTCATAATATATTCTATGTGAACATTATTACCATAGTGAATTAGTGGTTAATTAATAATTGTAAAGTATAACAACATTGGTAATAATTTACTTATTTGTTTACTTATCAATCACAGTATATGCACATGATATTTGTGGATCTTTTTGCCTACACACATGGCATGTAAACATACTTAAAATTATGTTGGTAACTAAAAACCCATTTAACATGTAAATATTTAAATATGTGTTGGTAACTCCAAGTGTAATTACATGCCATGTGTGTAGGCAAAAGGATCCACAGCCATCATGGGGTAATACAAGTAACTTTATTAGAAAGAATTTGTAATGGTTTGTTTACATGATAATAATAAGGTTAGTTATTGTAATTACTTTATTTTTGTTTTCTAATACTTGTATACAAAAAGTTAACATGTTAAACGTATATAACTATTAATTCAAACATACTTTATGTAGTGATAAGTTAAAACCTTGTGTGTGGATAGTCATCACTACTAACATTGTTAGTAGTTTTAATAGTAGTAGTTGTAATAATGGAAATATAATTAGATGTAGACATTATATTTGTATATCATAATATAATACAAAATAAGGTTGTTTAGTATCATGTCATCAGATAGTATATATATATATAATAATAAAATTATACGACAGTGTTTAATTGTTATCATGATAATAATGTATTTATTATACTTTAGTCATATAAACATATTATAACATAATATATTGTTAATAGAAATTTGTGTATTAGTTATATAATATAACTAAGTTGGGTACTAAAATAAATAAATAAATAAATAAAATATATGTTATAGTTACATATGCGTATACGCAATAAGATGCGTGAGTACTATATTAATTAAAATACTATCTCATAATATTACATTACACATGATGTGTAATGAAACTATTGGTTGTTTACTAGATTTTTTTGAAGATCGTCAACCAAAAATTTTACGTCTCATGGTCTGGTTTTTCCAAAAATCTTTGTTAAAAAATTATCTATCTGTGACAAAAACATATTCATGTAACACTCGCTGTATCGTGTGTACCATAATACATATTTTGTAATATTCATTGACTGATGTGTAATGTATAGTCTATTAATAACACTGTTATATTGTTAATAATAAACAAGTAATACCGTTTTAATGATACTAACATCACTACGTGTCTTGGATTATTAATTTAAACTTACCCTTTGGACATTACATACATTATGTATACTACAATTGTATTGTAATCATGACATTTTTATACCATTTTTACATTTCAACAACATTTTACGACATTTTCATTTGTTTAAGATTTTTTACATTTTACAATCATTACAAAATATTTTATGGTGTTGGTAATGGTTGATATTATCAGTAAGATATGCATTATAAAGTAATTGGATACTAAGTATATTATTGTTACTACAACTATTGAGATCACATGACAAATACAATCTGTCGTTTTAAAACTGATAACATGTACAACAGTGTCACATAGACATGTTAACAGAATTTTATTGTAACAATTAACAACTTATGTATGTAATTTATGTTTTAAAATATTATGTAGTAGTTACCAATGTAAAAACTACTTATATAGTACTGTTAGAGACATCACTATTTTGTATGATAACAGTACATACAAATACAGTACTATTACTACTGCAATAACATGTTTTGGTATTGTATTTGGTTTCTTACCACAAGTTAAAAACCTTCTGGTAATAACAAATGTGTATTAAACATAAATTAAACAAACTGTATTTTGAGATGTTTTTAATTGAGATATAAACATGTTTGTTATGAAATAGTAATTTGCAACATTATAATAAGTGTAACTGTTACACTTATGTTTGATAAGTTAATAGCTAAAGAATATAATACTTGCATTGATAGATGTTATCTTAATTGTAGTGATTTGTGTATGGTTGTCATTCACTAACTTAACACTAGTTACTTATCTCTACACATAACAATATGTAGTTAATTTATATTTTACTACATATTGTTATGTTTGTAAATTACACTTTACAAGATTATTTACTGTTGTGTTAACATTGTATTTTCATGATATGTTTTTGTTATGATATCTCTCTCTGACAGAAACTAAAATCACCTAAAACCCTCACATGCTAGACAAAAAATAAGTTAAAGGTATATACATATATAAATGCAAATGTAATCATTTAACAAGTATAGTTGTACTAAACATGTTATATCTTGGTTTATTGTATATATGTTTACATCTGAGAGATACATACATATATAACAACTAAATTACTTACTGCTATAATTACAGTTATGTACATTACATGTTATACTGTTTGTTGTTTTAACATTGTTTGGTACCAGAGTAATAGTATCATGTTGATTGGGTAAAGAGAGAAGAGAATAGTTATCATCTCGTTTTGTTTGTGTATATTATTAAGGCGGTAACAGTTATGCTATTTGCAGTAACATATAATATATTACTAGTTATGTTGTATGTATGTGTTATTTGTTAACATACAATTACTTTTTATGTCAAACAATGTTAACAAGCAAAAATTGTATGAACGAGAGTTAATACATGTTTGTATACAATAAGTAAACGCATGTAGTATTGTTAATAGTTGTATAAACCCCAGATATATACAAATTTACATATGGATGGATCATTACAAATCTGTTGAGATATAGCAGGACTTACGCATCACAAATTCTATTGCGATTTTTTGACATGTATGAACTTTAACCCAAAAATAAGGTAAATATTTGTATGATCATACAAATATGTTGTTATAACTACAAAATAAGTAAACAGTTAGATATTGGATAATAACAAGAGTAATAATAATAGCATTGTTAAGTAACAAAATAAAGTATGGGTAGAATACCAATTATTATAACAAACATTGTATAATGAGATAGTACTAATGTATTTGTTGTGTACTCATCATACACACATAAAGTAAATCAATATAGAACTGTGAGAGCGTGAGTCCCTTAGTCGCTACAGTAAAACACATGTTGTAATACAAACCCATACAAATTTGTAAATGTTGGGGAGGAGGAGGGAGGGAGAAGAAGAAGAAGAAGGGAGGGGAGGTTAATAGTAATAAACCATATAATATTTTATGTGTTGATAACATCATTAGTATTAAAAGACATTACATTATACAAACCAAGTTTCCATTAAAAAGAAAGAAACTTGGAATATGTGTAATCAAGATAATAAAATTGTACACGTTTCGATATACGTATGTTTAGAACAAGAATTATTGGGATAGTTGGGTAAGTTGGGTAATCTCAGGGTAGATCGGGGATAGTCGGGTACTCTCGGGGATAGTCGGGTAAGTTGGGTACTCTCGGGGATAGTCGGATAATATAGGCATTGTTTTGTTTCAGATGAACAAGATAACTCTAATTCGCCAAATTTGTCTACCATTCTAAACATATATACATTGTATAACTATTACCTCTACATTTTATGTTTAGATTGGTTATTATCTAATTTATCTCTAGCACTCTGACATACACCCCGACAGTACCCAACTTACCCGACTATCCCCGAGAGTACCCGACTATCCCCGATCTACCCTGAGAGTACCCAACTTACCCAATATTGTCCGAGAGTACCCAGAAAGTGCCCGACATACCCAACCTCCTTAACCGTCCAAGATGTACCGCATCTCGAAGATATTAAACACTTCGGTCTTCTTGTCATAACCTCTAATTTACTTTTATTTTAGTGTATAATTTCATGCTATCTGTGTAGGCAACTTACCACAGCAATTATGTGGTATCACATATACATTACAGTATACAATTATAAACACACATTATGTAAAATTGGAGCAACTTAATATTTATATGAACTAGTTAATTAGAGCTTTACATAGGAGAAAACATGTTACAACAACAAGATTACATACACATATCAATATATGTTTTATTCCTAATCTCTTCTCTTCTTGCTTAATTCTTTTACTACTCTCCAACACATGTATTATTAGTAATATATCTTGTAACTTTAATTTAATTTAAAATTAAATTATGTTCTTACTGGTAATGTAATATACTTATGTAAACAATGGTTGGTACTGTTACCACCAATATTATTATTATTATCACTCATCTACTACAACTAACCATATATATATATATATTGTCGATCTATACAACATAAAAATATTTGTGTATATGTAAATTTATATTATAACATATATTGTTACAGTACTAGTGTTATAAACTATATATTTATTATCACCAAACGCAAATGTTACACTTATTTACATACATGCAACATAACAACAAGATACTTGTTAATATGCAAAGTAGTTAGTATGTAAAGTATTATTAATACAAACATTGTTTGTACGAAAAAGATAGAATCAAGAAAGAAACCATAAATATGTATGTATATATATATATATATTAGATACATAGATGATAAGTTGTATTTTTAACATAATGTTTTGTTAGTGACATGTTTAATACAACTAGAAAGAATGTATTCTAGCCAGATGTGATGATGTTTAAACATTACTTTTTACAACTGTACTGACAAATGTATTATTTAGTATTACTATCTCTCCCTCTCTATTCTCTTGTCACTTACACTATATCAAAACAACATAAAGTATGCTGTTTATCGTAGTACTAGACTGTTTTGTTATATATTGTTAAACATATATAATATGTGTTAGTGTAACACAAAATGTTATGTCACTGAGTATTTTAATGTTAGTTGGTACAGAAAAAAGTACCAAACATATATTGTTATGCTATTTGTATGTTACAAAGCATTACAATGTAAAAAATAGCTATTGTAGCAAATTATACTCATTAGTAAAATCATATATATATATATATATATATATACCTTCGTGTATGGTAAATTACTTTATTGTTTTTTTAACCATGTGTATTTCTCCTTTCAAAACAAAGTAAACAACATACTTATCTATGTACATACATTTTAGATTAGTGTTTGTTTACCACAACATATAAGTACTTTCATATAAGATTATAAATGGTTACTACAATTCTATATGTCTTTGTAACGTATGTATAATTTAGGTTCACAAACATAACATTGGATATACATAAGTATATGTCATAACTATCTTAAAGATATACAATATGTAATTGTTACATATTAACTTGCCAGTAGTGGAAACATAAACAAGTCCATTAGTATGTAACAATTACATATTATGTATCTTTATGATGTTTGTTTAGTTTTTAACCAAAGATGTGTTAAACACATATTACCTATAACATGTAATATTATATTGTATATATGAATGTCTCCAATTCTAATAATTATATAATATTTCTATAGCTTATGTATGCTAAAGATAGTTTACCCTGTTATTTTTTAGGTAACATATGTTTTGTATATTTTTTGGTAAAAATATGTTATCCAATAACTAGTCGTAAAAATAAAAGATAACAAGTATGTTCATTGTCACAAGTATATAACTTTATTTTGATATAGAACTATGTTACACTCATTGATACTAAGGATAATTCAAATTTGTATTTTTTAAGCTAAACATGTTTTGTACATTTTTTGTAAAAAATATGTTACCCAATGACTAGTCACTAAAATAAAGTATATGAGATATACTTGTTACTACGAGTGTTCAAGTACTATTTTAATATACAATAGTAATATATACACTTACCCATTGATAACTCGAGTACCAGAAGACATACATAATTTTAATTTTATGTGTAAGTATGCTTATATAAAGTATCCAATATACTCTTAATGAGAAAATACAATGTTATATCCAGTTTAAAGACAAGATATTAACTTACCTTTAACATGAAGATACTCTATATTAAATTAAAGTTACAACAATCTTAGTGGCGAATGTATCTACTATATTTTATTTTAATGATTAGTCATTGGGTAACATATTTTTACCAAAAATGTACAAAACATGTTTAGCTTAAAAAATACAACTTTGAATTACCCTTAGTATCAACAGGTATAGAATGGTTCTATACCAAACTAAAGTTACATACTTGTGACAATGAACATACTTGTTATCTTTTATTTTTGTGACTAGTTATTGGGTGATACATTTTTACCAAAACATATATAAAACATATGTTACCTGAAAAATACAACATAAAATATATACTTGTTATTATGAGTGTAATACAATGTTACTTTTAATATGGAATAGTTCCATACTTTGTTTATTACATTAATAATTACCATTCATACTAGTGTGTTTTGCCTACACAAGATTCGTGTAGGCAACACATACACACCACGGGTACATTGTAATTATACTATTTGTGATTAATGTAACTTATTTCTCTCTTTTAAGTATTTTTTTTACTTATTTAATATATCTTTGGTAAATTTGGTATGTTCAAATAGAGAAATGACTTTGTTTCACAATGGTAGTTAACAGTTATGTGTTGATATAATTACATGATTGTTATGGATATTTTGTATACACAAATTTTTGTATATGTGTTAGTATGAATAAGTAATTCCAAATATACAAAAATTTGTGTATACAAATAAGTAATTATGTGTTGAGTAATGATGGTGTGAGAAACCTCTCTCTCTTCTCCCTTCTCCCTTCTCCTTCTCCCTTCTCCCTTCTCTCCTCTCTATATCGTATAGAGATAATATGGTCATGTAATAATAAACATACATTATAACATTAGTCACAAGTACCTATTATAACATCATGTTATAATTATTTTGTTTGTGTTTTGTGCATGCATTGTGTATTATGATGCATCTCGTAATTTGTTGTAAACTTCGAGCATCGACGTTTGAGCATTTTTATAATTTTATATAAAAGCCGATGCTCGAAGTTTTGGATTATGTAATTTCAAATAGTATATAAATAAGGATGTGTATTAGAGTGTACAAAAAATCTCACACCAAATTACAAAAAGTAACTATGTTATAGTAAGCATTACATAATATTTGTGGGATGTTGTTTGCACGGATATTATGTAATCTTACTCATATAATTCTACAGTTGTAAATGCATATCCACTTCGTAAACATTTTTTGTTACCACTATATGTCCTTTTTGTTCATCCTGTATCTTTTACTTTTTGTAATGTGGTGTTATTGCTAGTATTACACTGCTCATACAAATAATATTTGTATTAACCTATCTCTCATTCATAACTCTATCTTCCTCTATTATACCATTTCTTTACCTCCATCTCTCAAACCGAGATAAATTGTTGCATACATGTAAATGCTAAATGTCCATCTATTCTCACATGATAATTTAACAACCTATTGTTTATTGGTGTTATAACATATTATCTTTTTGTAGTGATAGTAAACAACTCATGTTAACATTAAAATTATACCGGTAGGTGTTATTCACTAACATCTATGTATGTGTTATCCCAATAACAATATTAGATATGTTACTGTGTTGTTTTATTACTATTCGATCAACACATATAACTTGTCATACCTTTCTAGTTTTAAAATTCTAACTATGTTTAACATAGTTAACAAAGTAGTATTAACTCTTTAGTATCTCTACTCCTTTAATGTAGAAAACAACATATCAGACAATTTCACACCACTAACGATACTGTATTGAACTACATTATAATCTACTATGTCGATATGTTAATACACAACAAGGTTGTATGAATTTGTCAAAGTAGGTTATACACCATTACAGCACACAATGTACCACTACAAATACGAACAAAACATTACATCGTTAAATTAGATTAATTAACCTAATAGTATGTGACATATTAATGATAAGTAAATGTGTTGACATGAAAAATATTTGCATCAAAACAACAAAGTATGTAAAGACAAAAAGTAGTTAACACTACTGGCACATGGTAATATTATTTGTAACCTTGGTTTATAAACATAAATGTTGGTTTATACAATTTATACTATAAACCTTAGCGGTGTTACTGTACTCACATAATTTCATATTGTTTACTTGTATTATTATTACCAACAATACATTGTATTTGTTGTTTGTGTGTGTTAGACAACATACCAAATACCTACTATTCCTGTCATTCGAGGTTAACAATATATTGTGTTAATAAGTAAGAAATACAAAAACTTTACATGTTGTGTTAATTTTAAACTTGTGTATATAACACATTGTAATACATGTTGATGTAACATTGATAACAAGATATTATTATAAATAAATATTATGTGAATATAAACACTCGATAACAAAATTGTTTACTTGTATGATATGGAAGTTTTACTACTTAAAGTAGTAATAGTTATAGTACTTGTTTGTTTTATATCTTATCTAAGATGTTGTTAATGTTGGTTACTATGTCATTAATATTGTTATTGTAACCGACATACAGTCATTCAAAGAGTGTATATCGGTTACCAACAATCTTGTGTTATAGGAGTCTTTTCTTGTTTCGAATCATCAAGAAAAGACTCCTATACACTAAAATATTTAGATACCAATATACAAGAAGATAGTAATCTTTACTATAATCAGACATGAAAACTAGTAAAATTTGGTATTAACAACTCTTAACATATATATATATGGTTTAATAAAGTTGTGGATAGTTAAACACATACTACCAATCACAAACAAGATTACTATCCTTACGAGATAACATCACATTGTATATTAAAGATGAGGTACGTAACCAACATATAACAAGTATTTACTGTTAACACAATTTACATTTGGTATGGTATGGTATCTGATTTATAGTTGTAATGTTTGTTTGGTCATGGAATAGTTGTTGTTATTGTGTAAAGTAAAATACATCATGTAACACCTACACCTACACATACACAAAACAACATAACCATAAATACAGTTATAACACATAATTACTGTGGATTGTTAATTACACAGATATTATGTAATATTACTCATACAGTACAAAATAAATACAAGTAACAAGATGTATATGTTAATAAGTGTATTTATAAGTGTACTTATTTCTACTCTCTCCACCATCGCATCTTTTATATTTTTGTATTTCCAACTCTTCACCCTTTCATGCAATAACAACTAAATATATTATGTATTAACCATTTTAGTGTTAATGTGTTATTGTTTAAATAGATTACTATTTAGTACAACCACTATTACATAATAGTGTATATTTGTGTAGTTAGTATAGAGAAGCTTTATATTAGTCATTAACCTTATCTCATATAAGATATTCTTGATATGAGATAATATTTCATGTGATTAACAGAAGTAATACAAACCTTGTTTGTATAAGAGATATTTAATATATGTATATATATATACCTATATATAGGTAAAAAGATAAGAATATAAAAGTCTTAATGCATTGTAACTACTTTTTTATTTATACTCTTAACTACCATCATGATGGGACGAGAAACAAAGAATAGGTATAAAATAAATGGAAAGAAGAGACAATTATAGAGTTAATAATAATTTGATTGTTTGTTAGTCGTAAATGTGGTTGGTTGTTCTAATCAACATGTACTTGTATTTTTACTAATATATAACAAATGTCACATGATATTTGTGTGCAAATTGCTTTCGCTGCTCTTGTCACAGATATTATGTATGTATACTTGACAGTAAAAGTAAGGTCAAAAGAAATAAAAAGATAAACTAGTATAGTAATATTGTTGTTAGTAACACAAACACATACACACATATACATATGTGTAATTACAATGTTAATGTTATATGGATTATAACAACAAGAGTTTTAATTTAACATGAATTAAAAACCATTACAATGTAATGTTAGTTCATTGAGAGGTGACAGAAATAGGTAGAAAGAATACAAAACATTTGGAGTAATCAAGTAAGTTGGTGAAGTTTTGGCATTCCCAAGATAGTCTAATGTCCTTAGGCAAAATGGGTGCTTCGGGCAGATTGAGCACTTTCTGGGTACATCGGAGATACTTGGGTAAGTTGGGTATCCTCAAAGTAGATTGGTGTAGTAATTCTCTATACAAAATATTTTTGTATTATGTTTGTTTTGTTTTGATTCAAGTAAACAAGATAATACTTGTTCACTATAGTTACTCACTAATCCTTCAACATGTTATTATTCTAAACATCTTTATGTTTTAAGTTGTTTGTTATCCAATTTATCTCTGACATCCCGAAGATATCCAACTTACCCAATTATCTCCGATGTACCCCGAAAGTGCTCAATCTGCCCGAAAGTGCCCATTTTACCCTATTTTCTTCTTTAGTTTACTTTTGTTCTTTCCTATCTTATTCTTCTCCAGTATGTGTTTATGAATATTACTACTATCTATCTCTCTGTAAATTTAATTTAAAATTAAATTATGTATATAATAACAATATATAATAACAATATATAATAACAATATATCATGTCTGTATGGACAATCACTAGTAATGTTAATCATCGATATAATTATTGCCTACTCATCAATATACTATAATTATACAATGTTAATTTGTTTATCACAAGAATAATTTGTATGTGTAGTAATCTACAATATAACAATACATGTATTGTTATATCGGTAATACCAAAAATACAACAAAGATAAAAAACATTAGGATGTGGTGAAGATAATTTTAAAAGTAATTCTTCTTTCTGGTTGTCTCTAATAATTTTATGTATCCAATACATAAAGTAACTTAACATGACATTGTTAATGTCTAACTTATTTTATAGTGTTTTACCTTTGGTACAACATATGTAAACATACATCTTCTCCTTCACATATCTTCTCCTTCACATATCTTCTCCTTCACATATCTTCTCCTTCACATATCTTCTCCTTCACATATCTTCTCCTTCACATATTCAACCATTACCTATTTGCTACTGTTGTTACAACACAAATAACCATTAAGTCTTTCATGTCAAAACACATCCTCCTCACCACCATCATCAAGAGTGCATAGATACATATAAAGTTACACTACCTAGGGTAGTGACAAATAACATATATTGTTTACTATCTTCTGTTTTCCCATCTTATTGTGTTTCTTTATTTTAAATAACAACTACTTGATTATACTAATATTACTACATTAAAAGAAGTCTTCCAATACACTATTAGCAAATTTACATCCACCAGTGGATAGATAAGTAAATAGGCACTTATAAGTATCCATACTAGTATTGAGAGTCTGATTGAGTTCATCCAAGTTCATGCCTGACTCACCAACATACCCACCATCGTCATCATCGTTATCATCACCATTGTTATCACCATCACCATCACCGTTGTCATCACCATCGTCATCATCACCATTATTAGAGTTATTAACTTTAGTTAGTGTAATTTGGTTTTGGTAGTAGTAGTGAGTGTTGATGAAAGAACCCAATAGTTGATAGTACCAATCTCTGTTACCCTGTCTATCAGACAGACAATAATGATTACGTGGTTTTTGTTCACCACCTGACTTACTGTCACCATCATGTGATAATGGTGATGGTAATGTGACCAGCTTAATAATGTCAAGCTTGAGTGCAATTACATGATGGGTGTCATGATAGTTCAACTGTCCATCATTTGCACCATGATGAGGATCTAGGCTGGACATGAGGATATTTAGGTTTACACCATGACCAAGTTCAACCAAATGTTTAACAATGGTTAACAATTTAGGGTTCATGACTGTACGAACATCATCTGCATGATCAACATACATTTGTGTCTTTAACACCCCAAAGTCATCATCTGTGGGCTGATAACCAGCTGTTAGTAACAGTTTAACCTTTTCATCCTGGACTTTATCAAAGCAGTAATGGAATAGGGTGTTATCCTTAATACCTGTATAGTGAGGGTTGTTCAAAATAGCCTGGAAGATAACAGTATCATCACAAAACACAACAATGGGTTGGTTACCAAACAACCCTTCAGCATTATGATACATATGTACATACACATTAATCTTATCAGTGCTTTGTGCCAACTTAACCGCCAATGAATGCAGATTACTGTTGTGACCAGTTTGGTAGTCGATCTTGGTAACTAGTGTACACAATACGGTCTTACAAATCATAGGTGTGTTGTCATCCACGAGCCATGTTGGCAATCTGCTCACCTCAATCACCTTGTCCAAATGCACATAGTTATTATCGTAATTAGTCATGACAACAGTTGCCAACTGTTCATACAGTGAATCTCTGCTACTGTCGTAATCAAACAGGAGTAATGATGACAGTACTTTACCATGACATGTGTGCTGCTGACACAACTTAACAATGTCATCATCAGGTAAAATACTAACAAATACACAGAACAACTTACCATCATCATCGTCATCAAGTAGAGCCACAAGCATATCATAGTACAAAGTTTGGTTTTCCCTCTTCCACTGTTTAGCCATATTGGCATCGATCCGATGTCCACCACCATGGTTCCTCAAGTTGTGGATATAAGCCATACCCAACTCAACAGTTGCAATATCTTCGTTGGACAGAAATGACATAATTCTTTATTTTAAACCAATACACATCATTATATTAATCACATTTACCATAATAATGGTGTTAACAGTTACTTAACCATTTCCCCCATCATGGATATCAATTACCCATACATGTATCCATTCATACAACCATAACACAAATAAATAGTATTTAAATGTATATGTCATTGTGATAGTAACCAACATACATTTAAATATCCTTCTATTTTTAACCAACAATACCAATAAGATAAACAAATGTTGTAAGGTTGAATACTGGAATGATATGTTGATTACCAACATTTGTAAGTTATTGCTGTAAATTACACACTATTAGTGGATGGTTAATTATATCAATGTTAAACTCTTGTGAACTTGGAGTTCGCAAATGACCTACTTTGCTAATGCGATTGTAGTGATGTAAACTAACAAGTACATGCTTGCCTACATAATGTTAGTGGATGGTTGAATACATCAATATTATGTAATTGTGATAGTACAAATTAATAATTATATATGATTGTAACTGTGTAAACTAATAATCATATATATAACTACATTTGTAGTTAGTGTATTTAACCACCCCACCAACAATCATATAGTTGTGATAATATGGTCTAATAATTATACATATACTACCATATAATATTAGTGGTTGGTTGAATACACCAACATTATGTAATTGTAATAATATAAACTAACGATTATACATATAACCATATAATAGTAATTAGTGGTTGAATATACCAACAATCATGTATTTGTAACAGTATGGAATTAGCAATTACATATACTACCACATAATGTTGGTGGATAGTTGAGTACACCAATATTATGTAATTGTAATAATATGCAATTAGTAATCACATACATGTTATTCTTAATACCTATATGTGTTTTTGGTACAGTGACAATATTGGTGTATGACATAGGGGAAGGAATGAGGGAGAGGGGAAATGTAATAATGTTACATCATATAAAATTAAAATTGACAATGGTGAATGGTGTTACAACAACAAATGTTATTCTTTAGACGGAACAAGGTTAAGCCTTGGTTTTACATCGAGGAGAACAAAGACATAACTGTTAGCGATAACATCATCAAAACCAATGATGGAAATAAGTACCAATTTCAAATAGCTGGTAATTGTAAATTAAAAGAACGAACATATAATCACTACTATTATGAGTTCAAGTTTACACCTGATATGAGACAGGAGTTTAATAATGCTATTAATGTCATTGAGACATATCTTAAATGTCGAATTGTTATATTTTGTTATAACAGACATAATGCCAATTTACTTATTGTTAGTAAGGTACCAATCAAAACACCATTTTCAGCAGTATGTTCATTTAGCGGTGTTACTGTTGTCGGGTCACTATGCAAAATGCATATTAAGTTTGAACAGATAGACTCATACCAATCTTGGCCATCAATAATGTCTATCTACTCAAATAATAATATGAACACTAATAATATTAATATTAATAATAATAGTAATGTAATCAGTCATACATTTGACACGATAAGTAATATTATGCAACATACATTCTCCTATTCAAATAATAATAATAGTAACAATTATAATACACGTAACAATATTACATATCATAATAACAGTATGAATACCAATGATTTAAATAGTTACATGATAAATAGTAAAAGATTTGATCCTATAACCAATAGTAATGTAATTGGTATTTCAACACATAATGACAAAAACTATGTTGTAGTTAATGGTAATACCAAATCTCACAATGTTAAAAGTACTAAAAAATTAGATCCTATCGAAGAACATGATGATGATGATAATCATAATCATGACTGAAGTCAAAAATATGTCAGACATATTTTATAGATACCATATATAAGTGGATAAAGAGAGAGAAGATAATTTACTCTTATTTTCACGACATGTATACATCTCCTTCCTTCTCTCTCTTCTTTTAAAAAGACATAAACAACATATACATATATATATTCACAAAATTATTGTAGCCTTAGTATTTGTTTACCATAATGTAAATATTCGTGTACAATAATAAACAGTAACTATTATCTTATACATATTTTTTACAGTGTACTTCACTTTATGAACATAAGCAAAGTTATTTATATAACCAGTGAACATATAATTATCATCTCGAGATTATACAATATGTAATTGTTACATATTATTTTTTGTTCCTAACACTATTAGACAGATTTAAATTTATTAGTATTAAAATATCTAGTTATTTGTGTATGTATATCTTTGTTTATTTGTATGTTACAACTCTCGTATAGTTTTTTAACCGAAGATGTGTCTGGAACATGTTATGTTTAAAATACAATCTCGCAACATGTATACACATATGTGTGTTTCCAACACAACAAAACAATATTTTATATTTACATATTTTAATGTTAGAGATTTACATATATGTATATATTCTAGGGTTTTGTTTTTAGTTTAAACATGTTTTGTATATATTTTTGGTAAAAATATGTCGAAATATACTAGTAAACCAAAAGGGTTACAAAACCCATTATCATCCAAGATAAAGTATATTAGTACTTTCAACTATATATGTCTTTATTATACCATTTTTTAATTACCAACCATGAGAATGACATATTCTTACCAAGATTAAACAAAACATGTTTAGACCATAAAAACAAGAAGTTATAAATATATCTGTTATTACGAGTGTAATACAATGATACTTTTAGTATAAAACCATTCTATACTTAGTTTATTACACTAATAACTATTATTTATACTAGTATTAACTACACAAATTCGTGTAAGCAAAACACCACGAGCATACTGTAGTTATACCATTATGAATGGTACAACATTCCTCTTCTTTGTCTTCCCTCTCATCATATTCTTAGATGTGAATACACCTTTCTATCCACCAAAAGTTGGTTATACTTTACGACAGTAGTTATATAACAATATTCAAATAGCCACATAGCGGTCGTGGATAGATTTGCATACACTAATTTTTGTGTAATGGTAAAGTAGTATGAACAAATACTTCTAAACATGATAATTATTATTACTCTATTATTACCAACATATATTTATATGTAGAAAGTATTCTCTGTACATATAAATATCTATATACTCTTATTTTGTAATAAACATATGCTATGATATTAATTACATATAAAAACTACAACATAATATTGTAATTACCTCTTTGTACTTTCGTTTGAGAGTATGCTATACACCACTACATATCCTATATTTGTTGTAAATCTCGAGCATCGGCGTTTATATAAAATTATAAAAATACTCAAACATCGACTCACAGTTTTGGGTAGTGTAATCGTTAATAATTGGTATGTACATAGATGCATCAATATGTATCGTAAACCTCGAGCATCGGCGTTTGAGTATTTTTGTAATTTTATATAAACGCCGATACTCGAGGTTTACAAAAAAACACAACTATACACTGCATATATATATGTAACAAGTTATATAACAAACTACAAAAAGTAAACATGTTACAGTACACACTACATATTATATAATATTAAAATATTATATAAAGTCTACTTGTAAACGCAACAACTGTCACATAATACTTGTGGGATATTGCTTACACAGACATTATGTAATTTTACTCTTATAACAATGTAATTGTATGTATTTCTACCTTGTAAACATACTCTTGTTCGTTGTATCTATCCTTATTTCCTGCCTCTCTTCTCTCATCTCTTATCTTTTCCTTTACTTTTTATACATATAATGATGTTGTTAATGTACCGTTCATACAAATACTAATTGTATTAACTTATGTCCCACATACAATTCCTACTTGTCTTTCTCTCTATTATTTTCCCCTCCTCATGACCAACACAAATTATGTTGAATGTTACTATTCATGCAAATAACACTTATGTAAGTAAACAATATGTAAACAATAATAGTATTGTTTATATTAGTAGGATGGAGAGTAGGTATAAAACAACAAAATTATATACATGTTAATATTCTTACAATTACAATGAAATCAAACAGATGTATTTATAGTATTAATGTTACTAATCACAATTGTATTTATGTGATGATGTGTTTCTTCTCTCTCTCTTCCCTCTTGGAAGAGATACTTGTTTGTGCAGTATTTGTATCATTGAACGATAACATAAATATTAAACATTGGTAGTTGTCATACAAATTAAAATATTTCTTACTTATTCACTCATTCATACAAATTAATTGTACAATTAAATGTATGGTATGTTATCACCCAATACACAAAATAGTATTACAACATGTTGTGTTTCTAATTAAAGTAATATTATACTATAGTATACAACATTATACTTTATAATGTTATTGTGGCTTTGTACCACTAGTACCGTAACAAAAGAATAAAAGAATAAAAGAGCAAGAAATATACAACTACAAGTTTATGTATTATCTAATTTATGTTATAAGTGTAAGTAGTAAGTGTTGTAATGATGAGTAGTAATAATTACTTGTTTAACGCATACAAGTATCTTCTCTCTCTCTCTCTCTCTCTTTACCATACAACATTCAATGAATAACGATAAATGTTTATGTTGTATACATCTTGGATTATACAACCATTGTTTAACATTAACAATACCAGATTAACATTGTTAACAACATCTTGTTAACATCAAACACCTAAAGTGTGTTACCATCATATATTAAATGTAAAACATATCATAAAGTAAACCATACTTGGTTATAATAGTTATAACAATTGTAATATATGTAACATTACAATACTAAAATTATATTAACAATGTTGTTTGATACAAGTAATGTTACATACTCTTCTACCTGTGTATATGTTGTTATGTTGATACCATCAACACTTGTTGTAATAATATATGGTATACCATTAATTGTCATGTTACTTATAATTTTTAATATACAAGACATTTCGACATACAGATGTGTAGTATACTATTAACGCTTATTATACTATACTACGTAAGTTATAATCTATTTGTTGTTACCCTACTAACCGAAACATATGTTGTTATAGTAATGTCAAACACTTTAATGGTTATTAACTCTATCATACTACAATGTTTAATTACAAATTTTACAAAGTGGTTTAAAAACCCAACATTCTATTCTCGTTATAACACAATATTATAACTATAATATATTTTTTTAAAAATCGAAGTGTGTATAAAAACACAACAAAATAATATTAGTCTTGTTACCTGTCTTGTTCACAGTAGAATTAAAACAACATAGTTAAAGGTACATTGGTATAACTAGTGTCATGTTGTCATATTTTTAAACAAAGATATATGTAATTGTTACATATATCTTTGTTTAATGTTGTATTCATACTAGTACTAATTTTGTTGTTGGATGTGTATATGTATGACTTCATTGTTATATGAGTTAACTCTAATAACAAGTTACAAATAAACATTCCACTACACTATTTTGTTATGGTATTACCAATATGTATAATCGGTTATATCTTTGCTGTCTTCAAAAATTTTAACTGTGTTTAACATAGTTAACAATATGGTATTAATCGTTTAATATTTTTGTTCTTCGATGTGTGACGATAACATACTAGACAGTTTTACACTACCAGTAACAATGTGTTATATTATGTTATGTTATATTATATTATATTATATTACATTACAATCCTATCATGTAACATTTTGATACATGATAGGATTGTAAAACACTACTCATACAGGTTCATAATATATAATATATAACTACAACACAACAGATAACATTGTTAAATTAACTAGTTATAAGTATACAAACATTTTCATGTTGACAATATTACTTTATGTATAAAAGATTAAGTGGTATTATATACGTGTAACATATTAATGGTAATTGTATACCTTGTCATAACAGTTGTAATTGTGGTTATTGTTATTTGTGTCAAAACATCAAGAAAATATGTAAAAATAAAAAGTATCTGTCATTACTGTTATATATTGTTATTATTTATAACCTTGGGTTACAAAACAAATGTTGGTTCATGTAATTTATACTATAAACTCTAATGGTGTTACTACCTTCATGTAATTTTATACTGTTTGTTTATACTATTAACATCAACTGTATGTTGTATTTGTTATTGGCATATGTTAAACATATATAAAGTATTTATTATCTCTATCATTCAAGACCAACAGTATGTTATATCTAACATATAAAAGATACAAGGGTTTTACATATTGGATTAACTTTAAACTTACATACATAACATGTTGTAATATAGATTAATATCGTGTTGGTAGTAAACACACCATTAGACATAATTGTTACAACACAAACACATGCGATAACAAAGTTGTTTGTTGTGTACATTATATAAGGTTTACTACTCTAAGTAGTAATAGTCATAATATTTGTTTACTTTACATCTTATCTAAGATGTCGTTAATGCCAACTACAATGTTGTTGACGTCATCGTCGTAGCCAACGCTTACTCTCCAGGTGAGTGTATGGTTATCATTGTCAACTTTAGGCCATGGATCCACTCTGCTTTCAGAGCTTCCAAAGGAGGTCTTATAGACTAAGTGTTGGTTCTTCTTAATAACCTTCAATAGTTTATTCTTGCTACCCTTACATGTAATGGTGAACACTGGAAACCAAGGATTGGTAAAATAACTAATGTATTTGTTATTGTTATGTTTTGGGTGTTGAATAGCTAAGATATTAGGATGGTTTAAACAACTAAGTACTTGTTGTGTTTTCACTTGGTGTTGTTGCATTCGAGTTTCGAACGTAGACCAAGCATCGATTAACATTTGGCAGATGTGAGGAGCAACATATAGTCCATGGAGACGAAGAAAATAAAAGCATGTGTCTGATAACTGTTGATCACGACACCAAATGGCACCTGCAATACAACTACTACCAGAGTAGTATTTACTAAGACTAGAAACAACATGTGTGACATTAGGAATGGTAAATGGGTTGAAGCCAGAAGCTGTAGTCCATGTGATATCAATGATAACAGTCAATGATGCAGTGCATGTTTGTAGTTGTGATAATAACTCCAAATCGATAATATTACCATTGGGATTACTAACTATTTCTGTAAACAAAATTACATGTTTGTCAGCAAAAGAGACTATTGGTTCGGAGTAATCAATAACTTGGTATTGTAGATTATAAATACCTGCATAATGTTTGAGAACACGATGAGTATCACAATATAACTCAGCTGTAGACATTAAATATGTATTGGGAACAGCCTTACTGGTTACAGACTCCAACACCACATTAATGGCTGACATACCTGAAGGGGTGATTAGACAAGGTTTATTATCTAGGTGTTCAGACAATAATTTACTATACGCATCTCTTGTTTCATGTTGAGTACGACCATAAAAATATGGTTGATAACCAATAGATGAGAACACTTGTGACATATTATTTGATATTCTTTTATTAACAATAAGATTTGTGTTACTATAATTATAATTGCACAATTCAATTTTACTATATTATATAGTAAACAACATATTTGTCTGTACATGTTTCTCTCATATCCAGATGTTCTTAATGTTACGGATTTTTAATGTTACGAATTAACACAACATCCGGACCCAAAAATTCGTCTTTGTCGTAGGTAGTATCAAACTTAAAGTTTATACCTGCGTAGTCAATATCACCCAGGTCATCATAGGTAAACACGTGATACTGGTTATTAATTAATTTATACATGTATAACTGTTCATCTTCACATGAGAAGTAAACACCTTGTTCATGTAGTGGTTTCAATGGTGATGGTGATGGTACAATTTGCATAGTAAATATTTTTGGATGATACAGATTAAATTGGCATTTGCCCCGTGCATAGTATACACCACCGTGATTGGATTTGGTATTGTTACTATCAGTACTATACCAGGGACTTGTGATCTTAAATACATTTGATGGTATTGCTGGGTAAACCATATATTGACTCCACATTGGCATATTTTCCAAGTCGTAACCTTTAACTTGTATGTGTGATGGTACACCATGCAATATTATACACTTAACAATAATTGGTAGTGTCATACTGCATCGATTCAAATCACGATCATCAAACTCATCATCAAATTCTGTACCTTGAGCAACAATGGTATAACCATCTTTATCTATACTCTTCATCACATCACGCAATCTTAATTCCATCTCTATCCTCCCCAGAGTACTAACTGCATCCATAAACTTCGAAAACAACTGATCATCTGTCAATGATGTGTACTCATCCATCTTATCAATTATAATTTAGTTTATCCTAACATTATGTTGTTGTTAATCATCTTTAACATTCATTTATCTTAACACACCAACACAATTTTACACTTACGTTATCTACTACAATAAAACATGATTGTGATTGTAACTGTCACTAACACATCTATTTTGTTTTACCAATTTGTACTTGTGTTTATATGTGTGACTTTAACTATTCCTATTATTTTTAATAATTACTATTATCGCTTCAACACATATACAACTATAAACCATACAATAATGTTAATTGTTTGATACTCAAAATATTAAAAAAAAATAAACAAGAAGATAATTACTTCCATCAAAACAGAACATAAGAATTAGTAAAGTTTGGTATTAACAACCTCATAAATTATTGTTTGTTAAAGTTGTAGACAATTAAACATACTATTCATCACCAATGAGATTGTTGTTAGCGATACCATTATATTGGATGTTGGAGAAAGAGATAATGCATGTTCAACATACAACAAATATTTATTGTAGATACAAAAATCTACTCTAGTATGTTTAACATCTGATTTGTAGTTGTAATCTGTTATTAGTTATAATACATTTATTGTTAATGTGTAAAACAAAATATGTTATGTGTTGTCTAATATGCAATTGTAAGTGTTGATTATGTAACACCTAAGAAGAAGAAGAAGAAGAGACTACAGAAAGTTAAACCAAACATATATTACATGATATTAGTAACAATATATTGTATATTGTTATATTTGTTATTTGTACATTTAACCATTTTTAGGTGTTGAAGATGTTCTGAGGTGAAGTAACTACTCACTAATACAGTTAATTATTATATATTTTTGTATTCCATGTTTATATTGTTAACTATAATTTTAACTGTCTCATATACATATATATATATATATATATGTTTAACACTTGGAAGTTTATTTTTAATACAAGTTATATTTAATAAACTTTAGGTATAGAATGTAAATACATTTAAATATGTATAGATGTTAAAAACCACAAACTATACATTAATATAGAATAGTAAATAGAGTTGTCTCATAGTGTGAAGATTGTAAACAAAGTTATACTGTATGGTAAAATACTTTGTTTGAAACTAAACATGTTATAATAACTATTGTGATATAAAATAGTTGGAGTTTTAAAAATATGGTAAAAAGGGGTTGGTAGACAGATTAAACGTTTGTATCAACCACATACAACGAATAGTTGTATCACATCAACATAAAAATATGTATTACAAGTAACAATATACCATATATTGTTATAAATAATTAGTGGAGTAAAACTTGGACAACAATCTTTTTCTCCACATACTTTGGATGTTTAAATTGTGTTTTAACTTCACTCAAACATTCTTCTATCTGGTCTAGAAGTATTTTATTATTGAATGTAATGCTGTAGTAGATAAATTATTGTTACTAACAATAAATATACTACAACATTTAATATACTTGGTATATTAAGTAGTGTTATTAACATAAACAATTTGTAAAGTTAGTGAAGAGTACATATTAACAACTGTGTTATAGAACATATTTACCAACTTTACATGTTTATAAACATGTTTTAGTTTAAACGTATGTTGTTTTAACATATGTTGTTTTAACAACCTGTAAGCTAGAGACATGAACAAAATTGTAGTACAGAAGTTAGTGATGGTTGGAGAGGAGACAACAAATTGTTACACCAAGTATTGTTAAACACAAACAAAGTAGTTGGTTAGAACATAACTATCTAATCTTTTAGAATTTGTTAAAGTCAATAATAACCTATCATGTGTTATTGATTGATAAACATTGTGTTGTTTATCCAATAACATATTACATACATAACTTTTGTTACTGGTGTTATTAATATAAAAACATGTTGTAGTTTAAACATATCATGTATTCAATTACATTGCGTTAATTACATTGACAGGATAATAATTAATTGTTTGTAATAACAAAATAATGGTTAACTACTGTACTAATAGTTGGTGTGTTGTAGGTCATTGGGAACATTGTATTTATATATGACATAGTCGCAACTTTGAGGTATATTACTTACTTTAACATACACCTTCTATTGATTGGTATATTCTAAAATAACCTTGTTATATCAAAAGCATATTAACCTTAAGTGTTATCATATCACATGGTAAACAAATTATTACGTAATACAGTATTACATACAAAAATTGGTTATTCCAAATACAACGTGTTATGTATGAATTCTAACATATACAAAATACCAACAGTCACAAGTCTCTGTATACAATAAATAACATAGATGTGTTTTTAACTCACATTTGTGGAGGGAGGAAATAAATACCATTCTGACACACATGTTGATAGTAGGGAATAATTGTGTTAGCAATAAATAATAAATATACATATTACATATGTATGATTAGTAATCTAAAATGAGTTACTGCATGATTATTACACATCGTGTGTTGTAAAATTATCGAAAAATGGTGTTCATTTTTGATGATAAATTTTTTTTCACATTACAACTAGGATATATTCGAAAAATTTGGTTGGATAGAGAATTATCCATATCACAAGTATACTTAAATAGTAATATTTATATTACATATATAAATTCATAATTGTTACTGTATGTAATTACTGTTGTGATTATAAATATTATCATAACTAATATAAATTTATCATTACACTCAAAATATAACAAATACATATTATATATGAGTTACAATTAATAACCAAATAAAATTATAACATCAAATAACATCAAATAACATCACATAACATAACATTATATTCTACTACATGATGTGGTAAAATTATACAATGTTATCTGCACTCATAATTATAGGTTTATTTCCACTACTCACTAGTACATTGTTATCAATGATGTTTTATTATTAGTGTATAAAACAAAATATTTTTAATATTTATTGGATGAGTGTTGTTGTCAAATATATTATTACTTACACACAAAACAATATAGTTATAATTGCGGTTATATCACATAATTATTGTGGATTATTAACTACACAAATTTTATGTAATATTACTCATGTAATACAGAATAATTACAAGTGTTAAAGTATATGTTAATGTTTGTGTGGTGTGGTGTGTGGTATGGTAGTAGGGGAAGAGGAACATAAGCACTTCTATTCTCTCTATTATTCCCATTTTTTGTATTTTTGTTCCTTGGTCTCTAAATTCCTTCATCACAAAAACAATAACTATATAGACATGTTATGTACTAATTAACATTTGTTAATATATATATATTGTTTAGTGATTGTATTGTTCATGTAAAGGTACTACTTATTATAACTACTATCACACAATAATGTATGTGTTGTTGGTACAAAAGATTTTTTACATTAGTTGTTAACTTTATCTTAGGTAAGGTGTGTTTAGTATGAGTAATATCTCATGTGACTAAAAGAAGTAATACAAACGAGGTTTGTATAAAAAGATATGGATTGTATGTTTGTAAACGAAAAGATAAGAGTAAAAAAATCTTAGTATATCATAAATAATAACCATAAATTGGATAAAGAGTAACCATAAATTGGATAAAGAAGAGAGACAAACTCATGGAACTTACAATGGTTTGCCTTCTTACCAATTATTAGTATATCCAACTATTTTAATCTATATGTAATTGTAATTATATTAATATATAACAAGTGTCACATGATATTTGTGGGCAAGTTGCCTACACAGATATTATGTACATGCACTTGACAGTAAAAGTAAGATCAAAAGAAATAAGAAGACAATCTAACATAATAATACTGTCATATAAACTTATATGCATATATTGACCATAATAATGTTGTGACATAAATTGTAACTATATAAATTTTAATCCAACACATCTTAAACTATTATAATGTAATAATAATCCATTGAGGAAGATGGGTGTGAGAGGAGGGGTTGGGACAATTAGACATTCTCGAAATGTCTAGGTATACTGGGATAATTGAGTGAGTTGGAATAGTTGGGGTAAGTTGGGGTATTCTCGGGTAGATTGGGATAATGGGGTAAGTTGGGATATTCTCGGGTAGATTGGGATAATGGGGTAAGTTGGGTATTCTCGGGGATATCTGGGTGAGTTGGGGTAATTTGGATATCATCGAAGACAACAAGAATAAATATATTACATATAACTACTTTTTAACTACATTAATTTGTTTTTAACTTAATAACTTTACAGTTACAAATAGTTTACCATCAAACAATGTACTATTTATGCTCTACCCTCACTTTACATATTCTTATTCTACTTCAAAACCTCCAACTTCTCCGAGAATGTCCAACTATCCCGATCTACCCCAGATAGCACCTACCTACCCCGAGAATACCCTAACTTACCCAGATAGCCCCTACCTACCCCGAGAATACCCCAACTTACCCCAACTATTCCAACTCACTCAATTATCCCCAGATATCCCTCTTTCCTCCTTTCCCTGACCTACCTCGACTCACTCAACTATTTTAACATATCTAGACATTTCGATAATGTTTAACTATTCCCAAATATCTTGAGAATACCTAACTCATCCAAAATATCCCAAAAGATGTGTAATTTATCTATCTACTCTAAGTTATATTAACTGTTACCAGTCACCAACACCATATTTTTTAACTGTGTAGTTTACAATCTTATTATTTTAACAACCAGATACACCAGTATTTTTATTACTCACAACAAATTTGTAATGATCATTCATAAATAATTTTGTATATGTTTTTGGGTGTCACAATAATTAAATTAATCTACAGTTCTTGTGTTTATATATGTAAGAACTGTAGATTAATTTAATTATTGTGAACTAATAATATTTTTTACTATAAAATATTAAAAAACTATTATTAGTTAACATAACTATATAGTGTTTTGTTGTACTTGTTAACTAGATGTCCTCACCTCCACCCCCTCATCCCTCTCCCTCTCCCTCTCCTTCTCCTTCCTTCTTCCCTTGTTTGTATATAAATTGAATTGACATTGAGTTAATGCTGGTTAGTGTAAAAAGTATGTCAGTGTTTGTTGTTTGTATCTATTACGATGATCGTAAAGAAGTATCTTTTGAGGCTTTACATGTGTTCAGTGAAGAGTCAAATGCTATTGATATGGTAGTTGGATTGTAACAACAAAAGTTTGATGCTAATTGTGATCGTGAGGAGTTGGATAGTTTGAAACAACAATTAGAGAATGATATCAAAGCCTTGTCGTCAGACATTAACGATCTCAAAAGTCATTTGAGTAGTTCACGTAATACCATTACTGTTGCAACATCTATTGAAAGCGAAATAAAGCAAAAGCAAAAACGTGTTGAGGAGTTGCTAATCGAGTGTCAACGATTATATACTGTCCCAGTCTTGTACCCGGGACGTGATAATGGTTGGTATGGTAAGTCCGTACCAGAATATGTTTATCCTGAACATGCTATCGTCGATTCCGGTCACTGTGGTTCTAGCACCCGTTATTGTGCCTTTGAGGTAAAACTTAACTAATAAACATATTTATGACCATTTACTACTACTGACCTATAAAAGGTTATATTATTAATGTTTTGAACATTAATTAGTATTACATAAATAAGTTTAACATGTAACAATGTTTAATTATATGTAAGATTGTATTTACATACTCTTCTATGTTAATGTTGTGTTACAATAAACAATACTTGTTATGATTAACACGTGCAAAAATATAAAACGTTATGAGAAGTGTAGTAGTGGTAATAGTATATGAAGAATAAATATTGTTATATAAGTGTCAAACATTTATAATTACATTGCTATCTGAGTACAATTACATAATATCCGTGTAAGCCAAAGGCAAGCTGCGCTAAGCAACTATCCACAGCCATCATGTGGTTATACCGGGACATATAGTGTAGATAAAATAAGGAACAAAGGGGTTTTATACTAATGTATTTATATTAACATTATTTATGTAATTACTGGTTAATACAAATATTATTTGTATAAACATGGAATAAACGATAAGACATATTATGTGAAACATTATGGTTTTATTTGTAAATATGGTTATATTTGTAATTTATAAATAATAGTTGCGTTCTTGTTTGTTTTACAATGTGTGTTATTTACAGTACATATATGTGTGTACTATAAAGATAGTTATTTATGTGTGATTAGAAAATAATTGCGACTAGAATGTCTATTCATGTATATTAAGATTAAGTTATCAAATAAATAGGCGGTTAAAGTCATCAGGAGATAAATTAATAAATTTAGTTATTCCTAGTCCATTGCGACATATGCCACATTGTCTGTTATATATTTTTCTTGATTCTTTGTATGATACAGGATGACCATTATCACACATACAATATTGTTGGCAACGATAGAAGGGTGCTTGTTTTATGTAACACAATGTGTCATCGTTAATAGGTATTAAATAATGTGATGCATAATTATGCTTTAGTTCGGTGTCCAACATTTCATTTAGACGTAAAAAGTGCTCTCCATGAACCTCATCAACAAACCTTTTTGCTAGCTCATAAGTACAAGTTGGAAAGTACTTATATATTCTCCACATCTTCTCTTTTTGCATAAATGCAATATCATCACCTGTAATCTCACCCAAATATTCAATGACTTTAGTTGGATATTCATCCTTAGTCTCATCATGTTCAGCATATCCAGCTTCTATAATTTGAAATAGTCTATTTCTGGTGAATGACGTTATCTCATCATCAGACATACTATGTAACCATTCACAAATGTATTCATCTGTCATCTTGTTGTTATCGAATATATAACGTCTACATTCATCGTTAAAGTCTTTATATTTATATGCAATACCATAATCCCTCATAACATTATCTGTGATGATGATATTATATCTATTGTCATGTTGAGTCATATGACCGCAATGTAAATCTAAATTCATCTCTCTATTCATTGTCATTAATCTTACTAACTGTTGATCTGACAGTAACATGGTGAGGTGTTCCATTTTATAGAACAGGTTATGTTCTGACAACTGTTGATCAGTCAACGTGTCAAACTCATGAATCAAATCGTGAATATCACTGTTAGAAACAGCCTTCGCAAAAGCTGGAAATGTACTATACACTTTAACCAATTTCTCGGATGTAGGGGCATCAGCATAACAGCAATTGTTATAATAACAGTTAACAAGAAATTTATCTGCATCCTTAAGGTGAATGAAGAAACTTGCTAGTCCGACTAAATCGTCTAATTTGTTTTTATCCTGACTAAGATTGTTGGTAAACCATTTACCGATGTCGTATACGCCTTCTGTTGTAAGACATCTATCCGAATCATAATATAAAGATGTGGAAATGTCATCTTTTTCTATAAAGTCCATATAGCAGTTAAAAAAGAAATTCTTAATATCTCTTCCAACTCGTTTAGTTACCATTTTCTTCTCTTCTGGTGTTACATTAACCGTCTGCTTATCCTTAACATTTAAAATACGTTGACTATCCATTTAGTAGACTGGAAATTCTATAACTTTTGTTTCATATTTAATTATAGTTTTTGCCACGGTGTAATGTTACACTAACTGATACCAGCTCCAAACATCCTTGATTATAGTGACCATTATAAATTGGTTAAACTTCTTAATACTTAACTATGTCGATGTATCAAAATGCCATTACAAATGGCATTATTAATAATATACTTTGTATACCAAACAATGATGATGTCTATCATACCAACAGTAGTTACATACATGATCATATATTCAAGTATTTACACGTTAATTAACATTATATTAACATTTTGTTACCTATTAGTACTGTTGTTGTCAAACTAAATATTTACTGTTATAATACTTATATGTTTTTATGAATGGATATGTTTCTCTACTCTAGGTGTTAGAAGTTCCAAACAATACATAATAAAACATTCTCGAAATGTTTTAATATAAATACCAATAATAATAATAACAGTACGAAACACATATAATAAAAGATTATATAACATACTTAGTTTTATGTATATCTATTACTATATAAATAGAAAATTATAACTATAACATCTCAGTATGTTATTTACAATATTATACTGCTACTATTGTGTTAAGGGTAATTTATTTTTATGCTGGTTGTTGAATTGGTATTAGTACAATTTAGTAGGTTAACAAAGTATTAAATACCAATATGTTACTAATTACAATTAGTGGTATGTTTATTTGTATTCTGTGAATATAAACCTTATAAATATAAACAATGATACTTACATAAGTAATTATGTATTAGTCACTGTATATGAAGTGTAATCGATCTGTTACTGTTAATAATTAATATTTGTTGTATTCACAAAAAGATATTTGTCACAGTTATAATTTGTTTAGTTTCTTACAACCAATCACTAGTATCCATATGTTTCCAAGTGAAATCTCCTTCATACTTTGATATTATTGTTGCTTATTTACATAATTGTATATATGTGTTTAATACTGTTATAGTTATCGTACTTTTCAATGACGAGATATTTACTATTCTACACAATGTAGATTAAATGTATGTTATACACAGTATCACTACCTATAAGTATCAAGTAGTACACTCTATTATGTACCTCAAAATAGTACACTTTACTTATGTTCAATGGTCTTGTATTCTTACTTAGAGTAAGTATTCATCAAACACACAAATTGACTTTGTTTCAGATTTTTATGTTTATTTCCAATATCAAAACAATGGCTGACCATCAAAAAATATCCTCAAACTGTGAACATGCACATATTATTACCATGTTAAGATATATTAACAAAAATATTAAGTCAACTCATGTTGTAGTCTCAGTTCTCAAGCACCATGGTGTGAACATCAAATACTTCTATGAATACTGTGGGATTGGTACAGATTCACAACAGAAGAATATAACAAAGAGAATAGAGGCAAGGAAGATATGGGATGTTGTTACTCCTGTTGGAGATATCGATCTATTGACCGATCTCATTCAAAGTTCCGGGAACATTAACAAGTATTATCAACATTTGGATGAAGAAGAGAAAGACAAGATTACTACATTTAACTCGCAAAATTTACCTATTCAGCCTAACGAGGCTCAAATTATCATCAGTCAGCAGAATCTGTTATCTTATACAAAACTAGGGGTACTACGGCCATCAAAACCCACTAATAGTAGAATAGTTGTAACTCTACGTTCTCACAATGGTAAGGATTTAACCTTTATTAAAGACAAAAAGATTGGTAGTGAACGTCGTCTACCTAAATTTGGTGCCTTTGTAACTTGTCCCCAGTTTGACCAACACGAGTTAGATACTGGTGTTTGTAAAGAGGTTGTTGATAACAGAAAACACTATTTTATTTATCAGTCAGACACTGTTAGGGAGATTAGTTCTGACTATTACACTGAAATAATCAAGTCTAGGATGAACACCCAAAAGACCTATAAACTTGTTCAACACGTCAAAGCTCACATAACTAGGTTTACCATTTTTGTCACTTCACGTCAAAGAATGGCTGACACAACATATGCTAATTTTATTAGCCATAATATTAACGTATTTCATTATAAAAATTTATCTCCTGACTTTAATCTTAATACCTATAAGGGTGTGTTGGTAATTCAACTCGAATCTTTGCATCTGTTAACTTCTAGAGTTAGTCTTGCTAGACCCGAATTGTTAATTTTGGATGAGTCTACATCTATTTTGAAACAGTTAAACTCATCAACTGTAACTCACAGATTTCACTCAACTGTTAGAGCATTGGAAAGTTTAACTCAACATAGTGAAAGAGTCATCGCTATGGATGCAGACATTGACAATAGAACATTTTCTTTCCTTGAAGCTAATAGAACTGGTGACATAAGAGTTCAGTGGAATCTTCTTACTAGGAAGGAGGTTAAAGCTTACAAGTACTTTCATAGGGGTCACGCTATTAGGACACTACTTGAAGATCTCAACAACGGTCTCAAACTGTTCATAGTATGTGCTTACAAATCCAATGTGGATACATTACAAGCAATTATTGAGTCTCACTTTCCTAACAAAAGTGTATTAACCCATACAGCTGAGAACTCTTTGGAAGACATTCAAAAGGTGGCTATCAGCAACGTTAACGTATATTGGAAGGAACATGATGTAGTTATTATTTCACCAACCATTACTAATGGTATCGACTTCAATGAAATCCACTTTGATAAGGTGTGGGCTTTTGTTGATCCCAGGGGCCCTTGTCATCGAGACATCAAACAGATGATCGGTAGAATTAGAAATATTGGTATGAATGAGATTCATTACACTGTTGAGAATCACAAGGGTAATTTACCCACTAATTTAAACAACATTATGTTATTTGCTAGGCTTAAGTACCAATATGGGCTGGGACACAGTGAAAAGTCCATATGTAAGAATGATAGAGAAGCCAGCAGTTCAACTGCATTTAATTCCCATGAGTATATTCTAGGTGAAAGTGATTACGAAATTAGAACGGCAGATGATGGAACACAGTTGATGGTAAAGACTGGTAAGAAAACTGTACACTGGTTAGAATTAGTCATGGCTATGAACATTCAGGAGTCCAATATGTCCAACAATAACATCGAGAAGTGTTTTGAGGATGACTTGTTTGGACAAGACATTGACATTCATCCCGTTAGCTTACCTAGAGGTGACGAGCTCGTTGAGTGTACTAATCTGTACGACAACTTTAAAGGTATCAAGAAAGAGATCAAACAAATTAAGTATAAACACTACGAGAATGTAAAGGTAATAGATAAACAAACATGTGATGATTACAAGAAAGTGTTGAGCAGTGGTCATGGTGCAACTACCACAATGAAGGAGTCTGTTGACAAGTTCGATATTAACAAAAATTTCATAGAGCCTATTACTTGTGGACAGGAGTTTGACTATATCAAAAGGAATCTAAGGACATTCTTCACTCGTGAAGTTGAACGATATTTAAATTATAAAGAATGTAAGTACTTTGAAACACACTCTGACATATGTCCATTTGGAAAGACGTTAAGTGCCGAAATTAAGGCAATTAAGCGATTTATAGAGTTCTATGGACCTAACGACCCAAACTTGCAACTATGTGATCTAGACGAAATTACCGACGAACCATTTAGAAGAAACAAGGTAGAAGGTTTTGAGGTGTTAAAGGAGATAAATATAGCTTTTAATTGTGGTGTAGTCCAAGAGATTAAAAGTCTTGTTCCCTTTGCCAAAATTATCCGAGGAATGTATTCCTCATGGTTAGGTGCAAACCTATCGGGATCCAAAGATGTTAAACCTAAAAAAGGAGAGTATGACGGAATCAGACGCAATCAATATGCAA
>Ga0302300_1000356_pt1 | contig 33894 bp, 27 predicted proteins | sample III_Palsa_E1_1_FD_198756 | JGI IMG/M metagenome (GOLD analysis project Ga0302300, IMG submission 198756) | Peat permafrost microbial communities from Stordalen Mire near Abisko, Sweden - III_Palsa_E1_1 | ecosystem: Environmental > Terrestrial > Soil > Palsa > Peat permafrost | place: Sweden...
ACAACAAGCGGCTGCAATACCAGGCCTATGATGTTACCCCGCTATTACAGCAAGGCGATAACGCCGTTGGGGCAACACTTGGTAGTGGTTGGTATCGCGGGCATGTAGGCTATGATCCTACACCAAATATTTATGGTAAGGATATTGCCTTGTTACTGCAATTGCAGATAACTTATACCGATGGATCGACAGCGACCGTAGTATCTGATGACAGCTGGAAATCATCAACAGGCGCCATCCGCAGTTCCGAGATCTATTATGGCGAAACAATTGATGCCCGTAAAGAACAAAAAGGCTGGGCCCGGCCCGGGTTTAATGATAAAAGCTGGGATGGCGTAGCCGTTAAGGATTTTGCGAAGAATACATTGATTGCTACTATTAACGAGCCTGTAAAGCAGCATGAAATTTTTAAGCCGGTGAGGATATTTAAAACACCCAAAGGCGAGCAGGTGATTGATTTTGGGCAAAATCTGGTTGGCTGGGTAAAGTTTAAGGTGAGTGGTAAGGCGGGTGATAAGATCGTACTTTCGCATGCCGAAGTACTGGATAAACCAGGCGATTTTTATACCGATAATTTACGCTCCGCCAAATCACAGGATACCTATATCCTCAGCGGTAATGGTGAAGAAACATTTGAGCCCCATTTTACCTGGCAGGGATTTAGATTTGTGAAAGTTGAAGGCTATCCCGGCGATTTGAAACCCGAAGATTTTACAGCGATCACGCTTTATTCTGATATGCAGCAAACGGGCACTTTTTCCTGCTCAAACCCGCTTATCAACCAGCTACAGCATAATATACTATGGGGCCAGAAAGGTAATTTTTTAGATGTGCCTACAGATTGCCCACAGCGTGATGAACGTTTAGGCTGGACGGGCGACGCGCAAGTATTCTCGCGCACGGCTTCCTATAACATGAATGTACACAACTTCTTCGCCAAATGGCTAAAGGATGTAGCGGCGGATCAATATAGCAGCGGAAGTGTACCGCATGTTATACCCGATGTTGTTAAAAGGGCCGGTTCCGAGCCCGGCGGAAGTACCGGCTGGTCGGATGTATCAACCATTGTGCCATGGAATATGTATTTAGCCTATGGCGATAAACGCATATTGGAAAACCAATACAGCAGCATGAAAGCCTGGGTTGATTATATGCAGCATCAAAGCAATAATAACCTGTGGAATACCGGCTCACATTTTGGCGACTGGCTGTTTTACAGCGTAAACGATGATAACGACGGATCTTCGGCTATTACAAGCAAGTATTTGATAGCGCAGTGTTTTTATGCCTATTCAACATCATTATTAGTTAATGCCGCAAAAGTGCTGGGGAAAGAGGAAGATGTTACTTATTATACCGCCCTGCTTGATAAGGTTAAAAAAGCATTTTTAGATGAATATGTAACGCCCAACGGCCTTATATCATCTGACACGCAAACTGCTTACGTGCTGGCCCTGCAATTTGATATGCTGCCACAAAACTTAAGGCAGCAAGCCGCGGACAGGCTCGCAAGCAATATAAAAAGATATGGGAACCATTTAACAACCGGTTTTTTAGGCACACCTTATATTTGCCGTGTGCTTAGCACCTTTGGCCATACCGATGTTGCCTACCAGCTTTTGTTGCAGGATACTTATCCATCGTGGTTATACCCTGTAAAAATGGGGGCGACAACTATTTGGGAAAGATGGGATGGCATCAGGCCCGACGGTTCATTCGAAACGCCAACCATGAATTCATTTAATCATTATTCCTATGGCGCCATTGGCGATTGGATGTACAGGGTTATTGCCGGTATTGATACAAAAAGTGACGGGCCGGGCTATAAGCATATCATCATTAAACCGCATCCGGGAGGGAACTTTACCTTTGCCTCGGCGGATTATGAAACCAATTACGGCAAAATAAGCTCGCATTGGAAAATTGATAGCACTAAGTTTTCGCTGGATGTGGAGATCCCTGCAAATACTACGGCCACGGTTTATATCCCGGTAAAGGATAATAATGCGGTGCTGGAAAACGGCGTAGCCATAAACCTTTCAAAAGATATTAAAGTAGAGGTGGTTGAGGGTGGATATCTTGCGCTGGATATTGGTTCAGGAAGCTATCACTTTAGCAATTCGGTGCTTTAAGCATTGTCGCGAACATTTGGTAGGTGTAAATTTATTAATTTTAAATAGGCAACATTACAGTACATAACAGCTAACAAATGCTTGTTATTTAACTTAGCGCCGCAGTTTCATAAACAATTAAACCTTTATAATACATGCAAGTAATTTTTGGAGTTATTTTCCACTTTATCGGCGGGTTCGCCTCGGGTAGTTTTTATATTCCTTATAAAAAAGTAAAAGGCTGGGCCTGGGAAAGTTTCTGGATAGTGGGTGGTATATTTTCATGGCTCATTGTTCCACCGTTAGCAGCATATTTAACTATTCCCGGTTTTGCCGATATTATTAAAGCCACCAGCGGCAACATTATTTACCTTACCTACTTCTTTGGGTTATTATGGGGGATAGGCGGTTTAACTTACGGCCTTGGCGTTCGCTATTTGGGCGTATCATTAGGTAGTACCATTATATTGGGTTTATGCTCGGTATTCGGCGCATTGGTACCTGCAGTATATTACCAGTTTTCGCCAACAGCAGGTAAAGACAGCATAGGCGATTTGGCATCATCGCATTGGGGCCAATTGGTATTAGTAGGCATTGCGGTATGTATATTAGGTATAATTATTTGCGGCAGGGCCGGTACATTAAAAGAAAAAGATTTAGCCAAAGAAGGCGCCGCAGCTAATGAAAATAAAGACTATCGTTTTGGCATGGGTATTTTTGTGGCGATAATATCGGGTGTATTAAGCGCCTGTTTTGCCTTTGGTATTGATGCCGGTAATCACATGGCAACCGTTGCCGACGATGCCTGGAGAGCAACAAACCACATTATCGACCCGACAAGGCATTTCTTATACAAAAACAACGTAACCTATATTGTAATACTTTGGGGCGGTTTAACCACCAACTTTATATGGTGTATGATACTGAATGCCCGCAACAAAACATTCGGTAATTATGTAGATAAAAAAACGCCCCTGCTTAAAAATTATATCTTTTCGGCCCTGGCTGGAACAACATGGTTTTTACAATTCTTTTTTTATGGCATGGGCGAAAGTAAATTAGGTAACGGGGCAAGCTCGTGGATACTGCACATGGCCTTTATTATATTAATAGCGAATATGTGGGGCCTTATTTTAAAAGAATGGAAAGGTGTAAGCGGGAAAGCGATTACAATACTATGGGTAGGTATTATCACAATTCTTATTTCGGTGCTGCTGGTGGGCTACGGCAATAAAATTAAACCTGACGATGCGCCTGCGACTAAAACAGCACAAGTACAAATCAAATAAAGCAACAAAAACAGAATAATCAATAATTAAAGCATATGTCTATCAGCACAACAAAATTTAAACATGTAAGTTACTTATGGGACGATACCAGGGCGGCTGAACTTGCCGGTGATGAAGTAGCACTGTTAATATACCGCTCAAACCTGTTGGGCGCCGATCTTCGCCTTACCAATTACGGCGGCGGTAATACCTCATGCAAAACCATTGATAAAGACCCGTTAACGGGCAAAGAGGTGGAAGTGATGTGGATCAAAGGATCGGGCGGCGATATAGGTACCCTGAAAAAAAGCGGCCTTGCAGCCTTATATGTCGACCGTTTACGCAGCCTTAAAAATGTTTACAGGGGCATTGAGTTTGAGGATGAGATGGTGGAACTGTTTAACCACAGTATTTTCGACCTGAACTCAAAAGCGCCGTCCATCGATACGCCTTTGCATGGCTTTTTACCATTTAAACACATCGATCATTTACATCCCGATGCGGCAATTGCTATCGCGGCAGCAAAAGATGGAAAAAAAATAACCGGAGAACTTTTTGAAGGGACTATAGGCTGGGTCGATTGGCAACGCCCTGGTTTTGACCTGGGATTACAGCTTAAAGAATGTTTAGATAATAACCCCGGCATCCGTGGCATTATGCTGGGCTCGCACGGCTTGTTTACCTGGGGCGATACGGCTTATGACAGCTATATAAATACCTTAGAGGTAATTGAAAAATGCGCCGACTATTTAGAGCAGAATTATAAGAAAAACGGCCCTGCATTTGGCGGCAAAAAAATAGATAGCCTTGCCGATGCTGACCGCAAAAAACAAGCCGTTGCGCTTGCGCCAATATTGCGTGGGTTTTGCTCATCAAAAACACAGATGATAGGCCATTTTACTGATGATGCGCGCGTTTTGGAATATATCAATTCAAATGACCTGGAGCGTTTGGCACCTATGGGTACGAGTTGCCCTGATCATTTTTTAAGGACTAAGATCAGTCCGCTGGTATTGGAAATAAAAGCAGGCGATGACCTTTCAGATGTTGATACCATAAAAGCAAAACTAACCCCTGCATTTGAGGCATACCGCAAAATGTATGAGGATTATTATAACACCTGCAAGCACCCGAACAGCCCCGCTATACGCGATGCCAACCCGGTGGTGATACTTTACCCTGGTGTGGGCATGTTCACTTTTGCTAAGGATAAGCAAACCGCCCGTGTAGCAGCGGAATTTTATATCAATGCCATTAATGTAATGAAAGGTGCCGAGGCCATCTCTGAATATACCTCGCTGCCCCGCCAGGAAGCATTTGATATTGAGTACTGGTTGCTCGAAGAAGCAAAACTATCACGCATGCCAAAGCCGAAGGCATTATCGGGCCGTATTGCTTTAATTACCGGCAGTGCGGGCGGCATTGGCAAAGCCATAGCCAAAAAGTTTGTTGAAGAAGGTGCTGTAGTTATATTGAACGATATGAATGCCGAACGCTTAACTGGCGCAGGCGATGAATTTAAGGGCCTGTATGGAAAAGATGCCTATACTACCGCTATATTAGATGTAACCAATGCCACCCAGATACAGGAAGCCATCGCAACAGCCATATTGGCTTTTGGCGGGGTGGATCTGATCGTGAACAATGCAGGCCTGTCTATATCAAAAACCATAGCTGATCACACTGAAAAGGATTGGGATCTGCTATATGATGTTTTGGTGAAAGGCCAGTTTTTGGTTACCCAGGCGGCCGTTGCTGTAATGAAAAAACAAGCCATAGGTGGCGATATTATAAACATAGTGAGCAAGAACGCGTTGGTAAGCGGACCAAACAATGCCGGTTATGGCAGCGCCAAAGCAGCCCAATTGCATTTAAGCAGGCTTAATGCCGCTGAATTAGGTGTAGATCATATCCGTGTAAATGTAATCAACCCCGACGCGGTGATCAGTGATAGCAATATATGGGCAGGCGGCTGGGCCGAAGGGCGCGCCAAAGCTTATGGTGTTAGCGTTGCGGAGCTGCCGGCTTATTATGCGAAAAGGACGCTGTTAAACGAGGTTATACTGCCTGTTGATATTGCCAATGCCTGTTTTGCATTAACAGGTGGTTTGCTTAACAAATCAACCGGTAATGTGTTAAATGTTGATGGCGGCGTAGCCGCGGGATTTGTAAGATAGTAAAAACGGGTTCGTGTGACGGGGTTCGGGGTTCGTGTGATATTGAAATTACGAACCGGGAACCACACTACCCGAACCTCAAATTATAACCAAGATGCAAGTAGAGAAGTATAAAATAGACGAGATCAATAATAATTTACTCGGCAAACATCAGCGCCAGTTTGAGGGTGTAGCTGCCGGTATTACCAACCTTGATGCCATATTACAAAAACTAAGCGTGTTTAATATCGCTATCCCAAGCTGGGCTTTGGGTACCGGCGGAACTCGTTTTGGCCGTTTTTCGGGCGGCGGCGAGCCGCGGAGTTTGGAAGAAAAAATAGCCGATGTAGGCGTTATCCATGCTTTAAATAAATCAAGCAACTCCATATCGCTGCATATTCCGTGGGATATACCGGAAAATGCAACAGCTATCAAAGCATTGGCCGCGCAAAACGGTTTGCATTTTGACGCGGTAAACTCCAATACCTTCCAGGATCAGCCCAATCAAAAACACAGCTACAAATTCGGCTCGTTGCACCATACCGACAAAGCGGTACGTAAACAGGCTATCGAGCATAATATCGAAGTGATAAAATATGGTGTTCAACTGGACTCAAAGGCGCTGTCTGTGTGGCTCTCTGACGGCTCCAATTTTCCGGGGCAACTCAACTTCCGCAAGGCTTTTCAAAACACCTTAGAGAGCCTGCAAGAGATCTATACAGCCCTGCCTGATGACTGGAAGGTGTGGATAGAATATAAACCTTACGAACCCAATTTTTACTCGACCACCATCGGCGATTGGGGGCAATCATACCTGCTGGCGTCAAAGTTAGGGCCAAAGGCAAGTACTTTGGTTGATTTGGGCCATCATTTGCAGGGCGCCAATATTGAGCAGATAGTTTCGTTATTACTAATGGAAGGTAAATTAGCAGGATTTCATTTTAACGATTCAAAATATGGCGATGACGACCTTACCGTAGGCAGCATAAACCCTTACCAGTTGTTTTTAATTTTTAACGAACTGGTTGAAGGTATGGATGCCCGCGGGATGAACCACGCCACAGCCATTGGCTGGATGATAGATGCATCGCACAATGTGAAAGACCCTATTGAGGATCTGCTGCAATCGGTGCAAGCCATTAAAATAGCTTACGCGCAGGCGTTACTGGTTGATAAAACAGCACTAACCGCAGCCCAAAATAACAACGATGTAGCCCTGGCGCAGGAAATACTGCAAGAGGCCTACCGCACGGATGTGCGGCCGCTGGTTTCAGAGGCAAGTTTGCGCAATGGCGGGGCATTAGACCCGGTAGCGGCTTACCGAAAGTTGCAGGTGAGGGAGCATTTGATCAAAGAACGCGGTTTAAAAACAGTAGCAACAGGATTATAAGCCCCTCCTAAATCCTCCCCTGTAGGGAGGACTTTAAGAAATAAATATATACTATCAATCTTTTATGAAGTCGGAGCCGGTAATAGCCATATTTGATGTAGGTAAAACCAATAAAAAGCTGTTTTTATTTGATGAGAATTATAAAATAGTTTTTGAAAAATCAGCAAGGTTTATTGAAACTGTTGATGAGGATGGGTTCCCGTGCGAGAACATTGAAAGTTTAAGGCTTTCTATATATGATTCATTAAGCGAGGTTTTCCGTTTAAAGGAATTTCAGATAAAAGCGGTAAATTTTTCGGCTTATGGGGCAAGTTTCGTGTATGTTGGGGCCGATGGCAACCCGGTAAGCCCATTATATAATTACCTGAAACCCTATCCTGAAAAATTAAGCCGCGAATTTTATTTGAAGTATGGCGGTGAAGAGCAGTTTAGTATCGAAACGGCATCACCTGTTTTAGGCAGCCTGAATTCGGGCCTGCAACTATACCGTTTAAAAAAGGAGCAGCCTGAAGTTTTTAACCGGGTACAATTTGCTTTACACCTGCCCCAGTATATGAGCTTCCTGTTATCGGGTAAAGCTTGTTCCGATATTACCAGTATAGGCTGCCACACCGGGATGTGGAACTTTGAAAAAAATGAATATCACGCATGGGTACACCAGGAAAATATAGCCTCGAAACTTGCACCTGTTGAACCGGCGGATAAAGTTTTTCAACCCCTTTTTCCGGGTAATAATTATAAGGTAGGCATTGGCTTGCACGATAGTTCTGCTGCGCTTGTACCATACCTGGTAAATTTCAGCGAACCATTTATTTTAATTTCTACCGGTACCTGGTGCATCAGCCTAAATCCTTTTAATCATCAAACACTAACTACCGATGAGCTTAAAAATGATTGCTTATGTTATTTACAATATGAAGGTAAGCCTGTAAAAGCATCCAGGGTGTTTTCAGGGTTTGAGCATGAACAACAGGTAAAAAGAATTGCAAAACATTTTAATACCGATGTAATAAAATACAGGAATATACCGTTTAACCGCGACATTGTAGCATTGCTCCGGCAAAAATACCCCGATCCGCTTAGCGCGACAAAGGAGTCGGCATTTGGATCGAGGGGCCTGGCTGATTTTAAAGATGATACGGAAGCATACCATCAGCTTATCATCGACCTGGTATTTTTACAGGCAGAGGCCACGAACCTTGTGCTTAAAGGAACAAAGGTTAAGCGGATATTTGTTGACGGCGGATTTAGTAAAAACAATGTTTATATGAATTTACTGGCGATGGCTTTTCCGCAGATGGAGGTTTTCGCGGCATCCATGGCGCAGTCGACCGCGTTAGGGGCAGCCATAACCCTGCATAAAAGCTGGAATAGCAAGCCCCTGCCATCAAACCTTATCGAATTAAATTATTACGTAAGTACATCTTACCTGACTGCTAAATAAAAACAATGAAAGTTGGATTATTTATACCATGTTATGTGGATCAATTTTACCCCGGAGCAGCAATTGCCACCTTGCAATTGCTGGAAAAATTGGGGGTAGATGTTAGCTATCCCCCAAATCAAACTTGTTGCGGCCAGCCTATGGCCAATTCAGGCTTTGAACACCTTACTACGGGCTGTAATGAATTGTTCATCAAAAATTTTGAACAGTTTGATTATATAGTAGCGCCTTCGGGAAGCTGCGTATTGCATATCCGCGATCATTTACATGATGATAAACATCCTGATGCGGCAAAAAGCATCAGTCATAAAATATATGAGCTTACAGAATTTTTAACGGATGTGTTAAAGGTTAAAAGCCTCCCGGCCAAATTTCCGCACCGTGTTGGTGTACACCAGAGTTGCCACGGCCAGCGTGGGCTGCATATCAGTTCGATGACCGAATTAGTTGCGCCTGAATTCTCGAAACCCGGCAGCCTGTTAAGTATGGTAGAGGGCCTGGATATGATAAGCCTTGGCCGAAAGGATGAGTGCTGTGGCTTTGGCGGCACATTTTGCGTAACCGAAGAAGCCGTATCGGTTAAAATGGGTAAGGACAGGGTGGCCGATCATCTTAAACATGGCGCTGAATACATTACGGGCGTTGACATGTCGTGCCTGATGCATATGGAAGGAATTTTGAAAAGGGAAGGGAGCAACGTAAAAGTGATCCATATAGCCGAAATATTAAACGCGGGATAAGATGACGGAGCAAACAACAAAAGATCATGCAGCGCTTGCGCAGGAGTTTAATAAGGATGAAGACAGGGTAAACTGGCATGATGAAACCTTATGGTGGATCCGCGAAAAAAGGGACAGGTCGGTACATCAGCTACCCGAGTGGGAAAATTTGCGGGAGGCGGCTTCGGAAATAAAGAATAACGTTCTTTCAAACCTTCACGATTACTTACTGCAGTTTGAGAAAAATGCATTGGCTAATGGTATTATAGTGCATTGGGCGGCCGATGCAGCAGAGCATAATAAGATAGTTCACCAGTTGCTTGATGAGGCGAAGGTTGTCAGGATGGTAAAAAGCAAATCGATGCTTACCGAAGAATGCGGCCTTAATGAATACCTTGCCGATCATGGTATCGAGGTTATTGATTCTGATTTGGGTGAGCGGATCGTACAATTAGCCCATGAGCCGCCAAGTCATATCGTATTGCCCTGCATCCACAAAAAAAAGGAAGAGATAGGCGAATTATTTCATAAGCATTTAGGTATAGCAGCAGGCATTTCCGATCCGCAGTTTTTAACAGAAACGGCCCGCCAGCATTTACGTGAAATATTTTTAACGCGTAAGGTTGCGCTTACCGGTGTAAATTTCGCTGTGGCCGAAACGGGTGAATTTGTAGTTTGCACCAACGAAGGAAATGCGGATATGGGCGCCCACCTGGCCGATGTACATATTGCCAGCATGGGTATTGAAAAAATAATACCCGAAAGAAAACACCTCGGCGTGTTTTTACGGTTGTTAACCCGGAGTGCCACCGGGCAGCCGATAACCACTTACAGTAGTCATTTTAAAAAGCCGCGCCCCGGCAAGCAAATGCACATTATACTGGTGGATAACGGGCGGACTGTACAGCTAGGCCGCAAAGATTTCCGCAACTCATTAAAATGTATCCGTTGTGCGGCCTGTATGAACACCTGCCCGGTATATCGCCGTAGCGGTGGGCATAGTTACCATACGGCAATTGCAGGCCCTATAGGGTCTATTTTGGCCCCTAATTTGGATATGAAAAAGTATGCCGACCTGCCTTTCGCGTCAACGCTTTGCGGCTCGTGCTCAAATGTTTGTCCGGTTAAGATCGATATACATGAGCAATTATACAAATGGAGGCAGGTAATTGTAAAAAATGGCTATGCGCCAACTGCTAAAAAAGTAGCCATGCAGGGAATGGCTACGACACTTTCGTCGCCGGGCTTATACCATTTGGCCGGAAAAGCAGGCAGATGGGTAATTAAACACGCCCCCTTTGCTGTAAATAACAAAATGAACCCATGGTATAAGCAGCGTGATATGCCCGAGCCCCCGGCGCAATCATTTGGCGAATGGTATGCCGATAATAAACACAAACCTTAAATATCCGCTTACCAAATATCAATTAAAAACAAATTCGCGATCAGATAAATGAGCAGCAGGAACGCCATATTAGCAGCAGTAAAATTAAATCAGCCTGAGAAAACGGGGCTGCCGGGTATTAATTCATTTGAAACCAATACCAAAGGGTCGCTTGAAAAATTCGCGGCGATTTTATCAGCAGTTGGGGGAAATATTGCTTATGTTTCCAGCTTCGATGAAATTGCCAGGCTGATCCTGACCCGGCATGGTGAAAGTGTAAGAATTGTAAGCCCTATAAAAGAGCTAACCGCTTTTAATAAAGAGAACTTAGCATCCATAACCCATATCCATGACTTGCAGAATGTGGAAGTGGCTATAATAAAAGCGCATTTTGGTGTTGCCGAAAATGGTGCCGTTTGGGTAACCGAGGATGATATGCAGCATAGGGTTTTACCTTTTGTAAGCCAGCACCTGGCAGTTATTATAAACGTGGGTGCAATTGTACCAACTATGCATGAAGCGTATGAACGGATAAGTAAAACCAGTTACGGGTTCGGCACTTTTATAGCTGGGCCTTCAAAAACAGCGGATATTGAGCAGTCGCTGGTGATAGGCGCGCATGGCCCCCGTAGCATGACGGTTTTCGTAATGAGCAGTTAATTTAGAATGATTAATTATAAAGGTGCTGACAGTATTTTGTCATTCATTAATAATCAACACCTTTAAATCAGTACTACTTACCTCCGACTTACGTTATTTACTTTTACATTTAACCATTATAAACTTTTGTAACCTCTGTACTTAATGCCTGTAAAATGAATATAAAATTATTAATGCTCGCCCTGGTTTTTAGTTTCACCACCTTTACCCCTGCTAAAAAAACGTGGACGGCAATTGGTGATTCCATTACTTATCTGAATGATCATCAGGATGAAACCGGGAACCGGATCACTAAAGGATATATGACCAGGGTAACAGATAAGTTGACAAATATCAGCTACATCAACCAGGGGCATAACGGGTGGACGGCAGTAGGTATAGCCAAAGAAATTAATAACCTCGGACTGAAAAAGTCGGACATCTATACAGTATTCCTGGGTACGAATGACTGGGGGCAGGGACTACCTTTAGGTAATTTTAACGACTACCGGAACAATACCGGGCTAAATACAGTTTATGGGGCTTATAGGATCATCATCAAGAAAATTGTAAGCCTTAACCCGCAGGCAAAAATTATCCTCATCACCCCAATGCAGCGCGAGGATTTTGTTTACATAGGGGATAGCCATAATAATGCCCAGGGTTCCTATAAAGCAAAAAACGGTCAGATTCTATCCCAATTTGCTGATGCTGTAAAACAGATAGGCGGATATGAGCACTATAAAGTGATCGATCTTTATTACAAAAGCGGTATGGAATTAAGCAACCTTGTAAAATTCAAACGGTTAAAAGATCCATCGACAGGTCAGTACAAAAATTATAAATATCCCGACTTTGAAGGCCTGCCCTTCAACCCGGATACCGATGAATACCCATATCCGTTGGATGCTGTAAACAATACCTATGATGGCCTCCACCCATCTGATAAGGGATTTCAGATAATTGCTGATATGCTGATCAAAGCTTTAAAGGATAGCTAATATTGCCGGATATTTGACCGTAGATTGAAAAAACAATACCTTGTTCAACTACAAATTTATAAAAGGTAAAAAAGATCAATAACTGCAAAAATGAAACCATTAACATTTTATGATTTTATTAAGATCGATGAATATTCAGCTACCCCTAAATATTTGCAGTTGGCTAATTCAATAGTTAACGCTATTGAGGCCGCAGTTATAAAAAAGGACTACTTACTTCCGTCTATTAATGAGCTGAGTTATCAATTTGATATCTCAAGGGATACTATTCAAAAAAGTTACCGGCATTTAAAAAAAATTGGGGTTGTCAATTCATTTCCCGGAAAAGGGTATTGCATTTCCAATATGGATTTCCGCCAGAAATTAAAGATCTTTTTATTGTTCAATAAACTGAGCGCGCATAAAAAAATAATTTATGATTCGATGGTAGCAGCTTTGGGAGATGATGTAGCCATTGATTTTTATATCTATAACAACGATTTTAAATTGTTCAAAAAGCTCTTGCAATCAAAAAAAGATGATTATTCGCATTATGTGATCATTCCTCATTTTATTGAGGGCGGAGAAAATGCGCATGAGATCATTAATTTAATACCAAAAGACAAACTGATTTTGCTTGACAAGGATATTGCCGGGGTAGATGGGGAATACAGCGTTGTTTTTGAAAACTTTGAGAAGGACATATATGACGCACTTTGCCAGGCAAGGGTACAATTAAGCAAATACCATACAATAAGGTTAATTTTTCCGGATCAAAGCTACTTTCCGGTTGAGATCATTAATGGGTTTCAGCGTTTTTGCCAGCAATATGCATTTAACCACGAAGTTGTAAATAACATTAGTATCACCCCTATCGGGAAAGGCGAAGTTTTTATTAATTTAATGGAAGATGACCTGGTTGCGCTATTGGAACGCATTATAGAACATAAATTTAAGGTAGGCAAAGAAGTAGGCGTAATATCTTATAATGAAACACCGATAAAAAAGGTGCTTTTAAATGGTATCACCACTATATCAACCGATTTTAAGTATATGGGTAGCGTTGTCGCAAGTATGATACTGGAAAACTCGAAAAAGCATATTGCAGTCCCTTTTTATTACACAAGGCGATCATCGCTCTAAAGTACAATAGCTACACAACAATATCCGGCCGTAGATTTTTGAAAATAGCTCCAAAAATTCAAAGATGCCTGCCTCTTATGGTCTTATACCTACACACTTATTATCCTCTTTAGTTGAATTTTAAGTTTTTTAGCTACGTTATTTACGCGAAGCTTACTTTACTTAATACTTAAAATAAAATATTTTATAACGGAACTAAACGTATCGGGGGAAATATTTTCCGGTGTTAATAATCGAAGTTTTATATTGAAAAAATCATTTTTTTTAAATATTACTCTTGTGTTTAAAGCGTATTAAAATGGCGGTTAAGTGCATAAATATCAATTTTTTACAAAAAAACTCTTTGTTTTTTAAGCTAAAATTATTCTAATTTGCCATAACAATTTTAAACTTTTTTAAAGGATCCCAATAGTTAGATCTTGGGGGCATTGCTCAAAACGTGCCGGGGGTATTAATTTTTAAGTAAGATTTATTTGGCAATGCAATGCTCCTTAGTTTAACAATAAACCAAACCTGATATATGAAACATCAACCAATTAATTTACGCGGCGGTTAGCAAATTATCGCCCTTATTTAAGCATTATCGAATTTTTAATAATTGTGTCACAGCATTTCAGCGCTGCATGTAATTGCTGTGCCTAAACTTAGGCTATCCACCTGTTAAACCGGTAAATAATGTCAGTTTTTTCATTTAATCACCCATCAAATACAGCAGCAGCCATTCAGTTGCTGCTAAAAAAAATGAAAATTAACGTGCCAGCGGAAACGATCGCTGCCGAACTGGATAAACACCCCGATCATAATAGCATATTAGGCATCAGCGATATACTTACAGACCTGAAAATTGAAAATAAAGCTTGTCGTTTTAACTGCGATGAGCTGCCCCAGATAGAATGCCCGTTCATAGCCTATACAACAATTACCAATAATAATTTTGTAGTAGTGACTGATATGGATGAAAAAAATATCCATGTATCGAGCAATAAATGGCATGATCATAAATTACCCTTAGCGGAATTTAAGGAGATCTACGATGGGGTGATCTTAATGGCCGGGGTTCCCGAAAATTATTCAGCACCGGCTGCTATACCAAAGGGTGCTAAAAATATATTTATTGCGGTGGTCATTATGCTCATGCTTACCGCGGGGGTAACCTATCATACCAATTACTTTGCAAGCCTCAATTGGCAAATATTACTGCTAACGGTATTAAAAACCGCCGGGTTAATAACGTCTGTTTTGCTGCTTGTTCAATCAATAGATGCCAATAATCCGCTGGTTCAAAAACTGTGTAGGGCGGGCAAAAAATTAAACTGTAACGCTATCCTTTCATCAAAAGCCGCCACAGTATTTAAAGGGCTTACCTGGAGCGAGGCAGGCTTTTTTTATTTTGCAGGTACCTGGTTAATAACCATGTTTGGCGGCAATTCCATCCAATGGCAAACGCTGTTGGTGTTAAACCTTATCAGTTTGCCTTATACAGTTTACTCTGTGTGCTACCAGGCGCGGGTAGCTAAGCAATGGTGCATATTATGCTGTACGGTACAGGCCATATTATGGCTTGAATTTATAACCTTAATATCAAAAAACGATGAATTTGTTAAGCCAGACATCAATGCGTTAAGCACGGTTATTATTTGCCTTTTTACCCCCGTAGTTTTATGGCTGATGCTTAAACCCCTGTTGTTAAAAGCAAAACAGCTCCAACCCCTAAAAGATCAGCTTCGCGCCTTTAAATATAATACCGACTTGTTTAATAAACTATTGGCCACCCAGCCCAAATATGCCCATCCCGATGAAGAATGGTCGATTGTTTTGGGTAACGTAGAAGCCGATAACATTGTCACAATGGTATCGAACCCTTATTGCCCCCCTTGTTCAAAAACGCATGAACTTTTACATAAGCTAATAACGCAGAATGAAAACATACAGGCGAGAATAGTATTCACGGCAGATAATACTGACGAGGACAGGAAAACCCCGGTTAGCAGGCATATAATGGCCCTGAGCAATCAAAAAAACGAAGAAAAGCTTAAGCAGGCACTGCATGACTGGTATGGGCAGAAACAAAAAAACTATGAAGCCTGGGCGAAAGTTTACCCCGTGAATTTGGTTGAAAGGGATTTTTATAAACTGGATAAACAAAAACACTGGTGTGATATGGCCGGGGTTACCCATACACCAACATTATTGCTCAATGGCTATCGCCTGCCCGAACTATACCAGTTATCCGATCTGAAATATATGCTTTGATATAAGGCTTGAAAATACTTTTCGCGAAGGTAAGGAGCATGCACTTTAATACATGCCGCTGGTTGCGTGATCGCTAAATTAATTTCACCATTTAACCAATTAAATTTATGAAAGCACAAAAAATGAGTCTAAAAGGCATGAAGGCTGAACTGACCCGCAAAGAAATGAAAAATATTATGGCAGGTAGCAGTGGCAATCCATGCCCTCAAAACAACATTGGGTTTTGGTACTGCGAGTTATCACCGGGCTATTGCTATACCCTTGGGCAGATGACCTGCGATGACGCAGAAGCATTGTGTCTTGGCGGAAAACCGACAAGCAATCCGCTGTGCCCAAATTAGGATCATGAGCAATTAACAGGCGGTACATTTTAATACATGCCGCCTGTTATGCTTAAATGTCGTAATGCATCGCATCTACAGATAACACCACTCATTTATGAAAATAGTTTTAGTTCATCATAAAGATCCAAATGATATAAATGTTTATTCCGGAATATCCTTTTTTATGACGCAGGCCATAAAAAAGGAATTTGAGGAGGTTATTGAATTTAATGATTTTGAACCGGCAAATATGACGCGAAAAATCCTGAACGGCAATTACAAAGCATCTTTAAGCCCATTTGGGCTTAATTTAACCCGGTTTTTACGATCAGAAAATATAAAGGCTGATTATATAATTTGCCAGGGAGGGAATACCTCGATACCATATTATGATCATGATATACCTATAGCTTACTGGCATGATAGTTCGTGGAACACATTGTGGCGCGATCATACCGATAACAGCAGCTTCCTGGATAGCAAAAAATTCAAAAGGTTTAAACAAGATTTCAAGCCCCTTTACAACTGGGATAAGCAGGCTATGGAGCGCGCCGACCTGGTAGTATTTTCATCACATTACATTGCCGAAGCCTGTAACAGCAATTATAAGATCCCTTTAAGCAAAATAAAGGTAATTCCCTTTGGCGCTAACCTGTTAGCACCACCTGTAATAGCTCAGCTCAATAACTGGCTCGAGGGCAGGGCAACCGGCGATACACTTAATTTAACATTTTTGGGAAAGGACTGGGTACGCAAAGGATTAGTAACAGCCTATAAATTAACCTGTAAGTTAAACGCGGCAGGTATTAAAACCCAATTAAATGTTATTGGATGCATACCCACTGATGAAAACATCATTAATTCGCCTTTTACCAAAATTATAGGGTTTATTGATAAATCGCTACCGGGGCACCAGGACAAATTAGATCAGGTATTGCAAAATACGCATTTCCTTATACACCCGGCAATTGCCGAGCCTTTTGGCATTGCCCTTTGTGAAGCAAACGCCTATGGCATACCGGTAATAGGTACCAATGTTGATGGTTTAAAAACCATTGTTGTAAATGGGCAGAACGGGTATCTGTTCAAAAAAAATAAATTCATTCATCAAGCCTCGTTATTAATAAAAGACATCTACACAAATTTTGACCGCTTATACCGCCCCTTGTTCAGATCGACACTGGAGGCTTATGAGGAAAGGTTAAACTGGGAAACAAATGTCAGGTCGTTAAAAAAAATATTAGCTGAACAATCTTAGATCAAAATGCATAAAGAAAAAAGCATCGCAGTGGTTATATGTTATTTCGGGAAATTCCCGTGGTATATTGATTACTTTATCCATTCTTGCCAGTTTAACCCAACAGTTGATTTTTATATCATAACCGATATTACCAGCTACACAAAGCCATTGCCCCAAAATGTAAGGTTTATCCGTATGTCAATGGCTGATGTTGCCGCCATCGCATCAGAAAAATTAGGCTTTGAGGTTAATATTCTATTCCCCTATAAATTGTGCGACCTGAAACCGGCTTATGGCTTAATTTTTTCGGACATTATTAAAGATTATGATTTTTGGGGCCAAAGCGACCTGGACATTATTTATGGCAACATCAGGAGTTTTATTACTGATGATATGTTGTCGGCCTACGATTTTATAAGCATACGGCATGATTACACTACCGGGTGCTTTGCTTTATACAAAAACAATGAACTAATGAACAGCTTCTTTAAAAGGAGTAAGGATTATCAGAAAGTTTTTTCGAGTCCGCGCCATTTTTGTTTTGATGAGTGTAACTTTATGCATGACCTGCTAACCGATGGAGCTTCGATATTTGAGTTGAACACCGAAATAGAAAGCTTCACGCACATTGTTAGGTTAGCCGAAGAAACAGGAGAGATCAAAGCACATTTTGACTTCATTTTATTGGAAGGCGTGCCGGGGAAGATCAAGTTTGATAAGGGCGCTGTTTTATACAACAAAAAATTCGAAGGGATACTTTATCACCTGTATTGGCTTAAACGGGTATATAAGCCTAAAAGCATCCCGGTTAATATACCCGATAGTTACTATATAAGCCCAAGCCGGATTTATTCAAGATAAAGCCGACACGGGTTCAACCTGTTTATTTAATTATTTTAAGTTAGTAAATGTCATTTCCCATATACAAACAGCATGATCAAATGGATTGCGGCCCCACATGCTTGCGTATGGTGTCGAAATACTATGGCCGTGAGCTCAATATTCAAAAGTTAAGGGATTTATGCGAAATTAACCGCGAAGGGGTATCGCTATTAAGCATGAGCGATGCCAGTGAAAAGATAGGGTTCAGATCGATGGGGGCAAAGCTGGATATGGTACAACTAAAAAATACCGAACTGCCATGCATTTTGCACTGGCGGCAAAACCATTTTGTGGTGTTGTATAAAGTAAAAAAAGATACATTTTATTTAGCCGATCCGGCCAGTGGTTTGGTGAGCCTTAATGGGGCAGATATAAAGAAAAACTGGCTAAGCGCTAAAAATGAAGATGCCGGCATAGCACTGCTTTTATCACCTGCACCGCAATTTTACGAGCATCAGGATGATAAAAAAAGCGAGATAGGCTGGTCGTTTCTATTTCGTTATGTTTTCATTTACCGTAAGCTATTGTTTCAGCTATTGCTTGGCTTAACCATTGGCAGTTTATTACAGGTGATCGCGCCGTTTTTAACCCAATCAATAGTTGATGTTGGCATTAACACCCGTAACCTTAACTTTATTTATATCATACTCATCGCTCAAATTGCCTTTATTATCGGCAGGGTTAGCGTGGAGTTCATCCGTTCATGGATCTTGTTGCACATCAGCACACGCTTAAATATATCCATCCTTACCGACTTTTTGATGAAATTAATGAAGCTGCCCATGAGCTTTTTTGATACGAAAATGACGGGCGATATCATGCAGCGGATGAGCGATCAAAGAAATATTCAGAACTTTTTAACGGGCTCCGCGCTTACAAGTATTTTTTCCATATTCAACCTGCTCATCTTCTCGATGGTGTTGGCTTTTTATAACATTTCGATATTTTTTGTTTTTGCTGTAAGCAGTTTGTTATATACCTGTTGGATAACGCTTTTTTTAAAAAAACGGCGGGTATTGAATTATAAGAATTTCGAGGTTTCTTCACGTAATCAAAGCAGTATCATCCAGTTAGTAAATGGCATGCAGGAAATAAAGCTTAATAATTGCGAGCAGCAAAAACGTTGGGAATGGGAGCGCATTCAGGCCAGCTTATTTAAATTCAACATAAAAGGCCTGGCGCTTAATCAATTTCAGCAGGGGGGCGCCACATTTTTAAATGAAGGCAAAAACATATTTATCACCTTTTTAAGCGCCCAGGCGGTTATAAATGGCCATCTGACCTTAGGTGGTATGGTTGCTATTCAATACATCATAGGACAGCTGAATGGGCCTATTGAACAGATCATAGGGTTTGTGCAGGGTTTTCAGGATGCAAGGATAAGTCTTGAGCGTATAAATGAGATACATCAGGTACAGGATGAGGAACCCGCAGGCAGTTCATTAAGCCGCGCTTTGCCCAAAGACAAAAGCATATCCATCAATAATCTGTCGTTTCGCTACCCCGGCGCTGATAATGAACCGGTACTAAAAAATGTAAATTTAAATATCCCGCAGGGTAAAATAACAGCAATAGTAGGCATGAGCGGAAGCGGTAAAACTACTTTGCTAAAGTTGTTATTACGGTTTTATAAGCCACAAGGCGGAAATATTGATATTGGAGGTGAGGGCTTGGATAGTATTGGGTTTAAAACATGGCGTAGCCAATGCGGCGTGGTGATGCAGGATGGCTTTATTTTTTCAGATACCATTGAACGCAATATTGCCATTGCAGATGAGCATACCGACATGGCAAAACTAAAGCACGCTATAAAAGTGGCCAATATTGGCGACTTTATTAATGACCTGCCTTTGGGTATTCATACAAAAATTGGTGCCGAGGGTAATGGCATAAGCCAGGGCCAACGCCAGCGGATATTAATAGCCAGGGCCGTTTATAAAAACCCTCAATACCTGTTTTTTGATGAGGCTACCAACGCGCTTGATACCAACAACGAGCATACGATAATGGATAACCTGAATGAGTTTTTTTATGGGCGAACGGTAATAATAGTTGCCCACAGGTTAAGCACAGTTAGCAATGCCGACAATATTATTGTACTTGGTAAAGGAGAGGTTATTGAGCAGGGCACTCACTATGAATTAACAATGCTTAAAGGCGATTATTACAGGTTGGTTAAAGATCAATTGGAATTAGGTACTTAAATTACAAGTAAATATGCCAAACAGAGAACCGGTTCACACCGCCGAAGTTCAGGATATTATAAGCAAGGTGCCATCATGGTTATTGCGCTGGGGCATCACTATGTTTTTTGCGTTGCTGGTACTTGTAATAGCTTTTTCGGCATTTGTACGATACCCCGATGTGGTAAATACAACGCTTAAAGTACGTTGTACAGATCCTCCGCAGGCGGTTACAACCCGGTATAACGGGAAAATACTTAAGCTATTGGTAAAAGATAATGAATTGGTTAAAGCCGGGCAGCCATTAGCCTATATGGCAAATGGCTTAAATATTAAAGGTGAAAATATCTTGACAGCTCCGGAACCGGGCCGCCTGAATTATGCCGCCATATTTCAGGCGGGGCAGGTATTAAAAGCCGGCCAGGATGTATTTTATATTAGCCCGGTAAACCAGCATTTTTTCGGTGAAATGTCAGTTGCGCAAAACGATATCTGTAAGCTAAAAGTTGGGCAAAAAGTGCTGATAAGGTTTACAAGCTCAGGCCTTGATGAACATGGTATGCAAACCGGGCACATTGAATATATTTTAAATACGCTAAATAAGGAGGGCCGTTTTATGGCAAAAGTGAATTTTGATAATGATGCATCGTTATTAAGTAACCACATCCATTTAAGCGATGGCCTGCTTGCTGAGGCTAAGGTTATCACAAAAGAAGCAAGTGTTTTAGACCGGGTAAGCACCGGTGTTTGGAAAACTTTCCCAACACGGTAAGTAATCTTTAACCAGCATAAGGTTATAATTCCAACTTAAACAAATCACATTTTCATTCCCGCCATTTGATCATTTCCGTTTTTAAAAGTAGCCTCGCTGTTTAACAAATAAACCCCATTAGTTACAATAATATCACCACTATTTAAGCCGGAAACAACAGGTACATAGCTTTGATTCCCTGAACCTGTTTTAATTGATTTTGGCGAAAAACTTCCATCTGAATTTTTCACCCAAACCCTGCTGCCTTTGCCATCGGTTAATATAGCGGTTGCAGGTACAGCCAAAGAAAGGCTTCCGCTATTAGCAACGGAAATATAAGCCAACATTCCCGGCCTTATCATTCCCTGCGGATTGAGAATACTGATCCTGATCAGGTTCACTTTGGAAGCATCCGATAATTCAGGATTTATAAATTCCACTTTGCCCTTGATAAGTTGGCCGCCCAAATCAGGAAAGGAAACACTTACCTTGTCATTTTCCTTATAGCTGTTGGTTTCATTAGCATAGACTTGGGCCTGCACCCAAAGATTATTTAATGCCTGAGTTTTGAGGATTGATGCCCCCCCGGTAACGTAATCGCCCTCATGAACCGCTATCTCACTAACTGTACCATTAATTTTGCTCAAAACGGTTGTGGTTGCAGATACTTTTCCTGAAACGGATAAGCCCTTTATTTGCGATGCCGACAGCCCCCATAATTGTAATTTATTTTCTGCCGCGCTAATCAGTTGCTGATAATCCACATCGGGGTTATGCAGTATTTTTTGTTGCTGCTTCGCTAACAAATATTCCTTTTCCGCTTCCTGCAGATCTTCACTATAAATGGAATAAACAGGTTGGCCGATGGAGATTTTTTCGCCAACCGTTCTTACATATAGCTGCTGTATCCGCCCCGCTATCCTTGCGCTCAATTCTTCTGCTGTATTTTCATCTGTGGTTACTGTTCCTGTGAGTGTTTTATCGCTGCCGGTATTTTCATCGCGCACGGTATCCGTTTGGATTTGGGCTAACTGGAGTTGTGTAGCCGTTAGCGTAATGCGGTCTGTCATTTTATCGCCCATGCCCGTAAGTTCAACCTTGATCAGCTTCATACCACATATCGGGCAATTACCATCATGATCCTCATGCACCTGCGGATGCATAGAGCAAGTATAGTAGGCTTTGCTTTGCGTTTTGGTTGCTATTTGTTGGGGCTTTTGCTTACATGCTACAAACCCTAAGGTAAATAGCAGTACCAATATTTTTATCTTATTCATTACCCTTTGTTTTAATAAAGCTTTCGCTATCTGTTAAATATTGTGCGTTGGATGCTATGCTATCCGTAGCGGTCACCCCTTTTGAAATAAGCACTTCATCCCCATTGGTAATTCCTGCACTCACCTGTTTAGCCTGGAATACCGGGCCATTTTTTAACCAAACGATTTGCGTTCTGCCTAAATCGATCAAAGCAGTTCTCGGTATCCATAAACCATTGATTTTCCCGGTTTGTATTGTTGCTTTAACCAAACTGTTTACTTTCAATTCGTGATCCATATCATCCAGGTAAACCCGGATACTGATCGTTTTATCGCTGCCCTCTAATATCGGTTCAATAAAGTTTATCTTCCCGATGATTACCTTGCCCGGCACATCCGGCAAAGTAATAGTAACCGGCTGGTTTAATTTTAACCCGGAGATACCCATGCCATCAATCTTTATGATAGCCCAAAGCATGTGAGGGTTTACCACATTAAATACATTCTGTCCTTTCTCAACATACGTTCCTTCTTTGATCGATAGCGGGAGATTATTGGCATAATCCGATGGGCTTTCCGTGGTCGTAGCGTCCGCCATTTGACTATGCGGCATATCGTGCACATGCCCTTCGTAAGGGCTATAAACAGGCAGACTGTAAAACGGCTTACCCGTTTTTAAAACCTGGTTAACTTGTTCATAGGTCATGCCCTGTAATAACAGTTTCTGCTTTGCGGCATTTATTAAACCAGTTTCCTGTGGCGAGTTTTTGCTAACAAAAATGAGATCCTGCTGGGCGGTAATCATATCGGGACTATAAATATCAAAAATGCGCTGGCCTTGATGTATCTCCTGGAAAGCGTATTTGATGTACAGCTTTTCGATGCGGCCCGAAAAACGGGATGCGATATTGTTATAAGTGCGCGTATCAAAATCAAGATAGCCTTGAGCTGAAATTGTTGTTGGTACTTCCTTTTGCTCAGGCACTACAGCATTGATACCAGATATAACGGAGGAGTTAACCGGTTGTAAAACAGTATTCAAGCTAATACCTGCACCTTCGCTGGCTTGTCCTGATTTTTTTACCAATGTCATTCCGCAAATCGGGCAGCTACCCGGATGATCTTCCAGTATCTGCGGGTGCATGGGGCAGGTGTATTTTACATCGCTTTTTGCCTGTACTGTGGCTTGTTCCTTTTTTTTGTCGGAACAAGCAGTGAGCAGCATGATGCTTAACAGGATGCCGGTAAATACTATGCTAATTGCTTTCATTTTCTCTTTCATAAGCTACCTGTAAGGTTAAAAGCTCCTGTAAATTATCTAAATATCCCATACGCGCCGTTTGCAGGTCTTTTATACCGTCGAGTACTGATGGCAGGTCGCCGGTGTTTTGGTCGTAAGCCAACAATGCTGTTTTGTAGCCATTTTGCAGGGCTGGAATAATATTTTGCCGGTAGTTTTTTAACTGCCTTTTTTTGCTGCCTATGTCTGTGCTTATCCCGGCTAATTGCCCGGCAGCCTGGTTAACCATATCCATTTTTTTCTGTTGCAACTCCTCTACATCATATTGAATACCCTTTAGATTTGCTTTATACCCCTTAGATGCCCAGGGAACGATAGGTATGGTAATGGAGGCCATTAAAATATATTGATTTGGATAGCCCCCATAACTAAGCATGTGCGCGGCCTGTATGCCAAAATCCGGCTTGCGTTTGCTGTATTCCATTTGCGCGTTTAATTGCTGCAATTCAATATTGCGGCTGATGCTTTTAATATCACTCCGGGATTTTGCAAGCGCCGAGGTGTCAGTTATAATAGTTTCATATTCCTTTACCACATAATTAGTATCCACGGCAAAAGCGGTTGCCTTATCCCGGTTCATCAGCGTGTTCAGCATAATATTTTTTTGGCTGATCTCGTTGTTTAATTGTTCACGGGTATTGTCAAGTTCATACAGGTCTGCTTTGGCTTTGTATATATTTGGAAGTTTTTCCTTACCGTAAGTCAGCCGGATGTTAGCATCTTTTAGCATATATTCAAAAAGGCTTTGCGTGTTTTGCAGCAGGGCAAGTTTTTTTTCTAATACAACCCGTTCATAATAATATTGCTTTGCCTGGGCGATGAGTTGGTTTCTGAGGTAATTCTTGTCCTCGGAAGTTACTTTAGAGATGCCCTGCATATAACTTTGTTTTGCTTTAAGCTTGGCCGGGTTGGTAAACATCTGCTCAGCCTGGATCATGAACGACCCGGTATTGGGGTTAAGCTGGTAAGGTGTTTGATATTGCCCCGCGCTGATGGTTGGCGCGTCAAGATTTTTAGCACCCGCAGCATAAGCATCCTGCGCGCTTATCTTCGCATTATAAGCTTCTAAGGATGGATTAGCACTTACCCGGGCTATAACGCTATCTAAGGATAAATGCTGTTCCTGCGCCTTAGCATTGCTTATTACCGCAAGGCAAAGAAGAATCGTAACTATAAATTGATGTGTCTTTTTCATGGTTTTATTCTTTTACATCCAATACTTCCAGTTTGCCATATTTCTTTAGTTCGTACTCCTTCACTATTAAAAATATAAGCGGTGTAACCAATAAAATGTGTGTGGAAGATGTTAATACCCCGCCGATCATCGGCAGTACAATAGGCACCATTACATCGCTGCCAGTGCCGGTTGCCCAAAGCACAGGCACCAGGCCAAATAAGGCAACAGAAACAGTCATGAGTTTAGGCCGCAGGCGTTTTACCGCACCATTCATTACATAGATCCGCAAGTCTTCTTTATTGATAGTTTCCTTTGAATTTCCTTTTAAGGCAACTAATTGCTGCATGGCATCATTCAGATAAATGACCATTACTATGCCTGTTTCCACCGCTATACCAAATAATGCGATAAACCCAACCGCAACAGCAACTGACAAATGCACGCCGAAAAAATACACCATGTACGCGCCGCCAATAAGTGCGAACGGAATAGAGATAAGACTGAAAAATGCTTCGCGGATAGAATGAAATGCAAAATACAGGCAAATAAATATGATGATGAGTACAATAGGCAAAATGAGTTTTAAAGTATGTTCAGCCCTTATCAGGTTTTCATACTGGCCGCTCCATTCCACATAATAACCTTTTGGCAGGGTTTTTACCATATTGCTGAGCCTGTCCTGCGCTTCTTTAACTGTACTGCCCAAATCGCGGTCACGTACGTTAAACAACACCGTGCCCCTTAACAATGCGTTTTCCGATTGTATCATTGCCGGGCCATCGCTGATCTTTATATCGGCCACAGATGATAATGGAACCGGCCCATAAGATGGTGTTTGCACCAATGTGCGTTTGATCGCATCCAGGTTATTACGATAATCCTGCGCAAAACGCAGGTTCACGCTGAAACGCCTGCGGCCTTCGATGGTTGTTGTCAGATCCATACCACCCAATGCGCTTTCTACCACTTCGTTTACATCATCAACGCTTAAGCCGTATCTGCCAATGGCATCCTTATTTACCTGTATATCCAGGTATTTACCGCCGGTTATCGGGTCGACATATAGATCCTTAACCCCGTTTACGCCTTGTAAAGCCTGTTTCATTTGGTTTGATAGGGCGTAGATGGTATCTAAATTCTGCCCGTAGATCTTTAGTCCCACATCGGTACGTATGCCTGTAGAAAGCATATTAATGCGGTTAATGATAGGCTGTGTCCAGCCGTTAACCACGCCGGGGATCTGTAATTTGGCGTTGAGCTCGTTAATAATATCTTCCTTTTTAATTCCCTTGCGCCATTCGCTGGCAGGTTTTAACAGGATGATGGTTTCCACCATGCTGATGGGTGAGTTATCGGTTGCTGTATTTGCACGGCCGGCTTTTCCTAAAACGTTTGCTACTTCGGGCACACTTTTGATGATCCTGTCCTGAACTTGCAGCAATTGTTTCGCTTCTGAATTGGAAATATCCGGTAAGGTTACCGGCATAAACAGGATGGTGCCTTCATCCAAAGGCGGCATAAATTCGCTTCCCAAACTCAGCAATAATGGTATACTGATAAGCAGGGCGACGATATTGATCAGGAGGGTTGTTTTACGCCAGGTAATGCACCAGTTGAGTATAGGGCGATAAACTTTTTCCAGGCCCCGGGTTAAAGGATTGCGTTCATCAGATCGTAGTTTTCCTTTCAAAAAAAACGAGATCAGAACAGGCGCCAATGTTACCGCGAGGATAGCATCAATGGCCAGTATAAATGTTTTTGTCCAGGCCAGCGGGCCAAATAATTTGCCTTCCTGCCCTTCCAGTAAAAATACCGGCAGGAATGAAGCGACAATAATGAGCGTTGAAAAAAACACGCCACGGCCAACCTGCTTACAGGATGCTTCGATGATTTTTATTCTTTCTGCTGTGGTCATGATCTTTCTTTTTGTTGTGCGATGGATAAATTCCTATGCGAGTTTTCTACCATCACTATCCCATTATCAACGATCACGCCGATGGCTAAAGCGATGCCGGTTAAAGACATGATATTGGAGCTGATACCAAAAGCATTGAGCAGGATAAAACTGGCCGCGATGGTAATGGGAATCTGAATGATGATGCTTAATGCGCTGCGCCAGCTAAACAGGAACAGGATAACGATAATTGATACTGTGATCATCTCCTCGACCAGTGTATGTTTGACGGAATTGACCGCATTTTCAATAAGTGTACTGCGGTCATAAGCAATTTTAAAGGTTACACCGGGCGGCAGGCCTTTTTGAATATCATTCATTTTATCCTTTACCGCATGGATCACCTTATCGGCGTTTTCGCCATAGCGCATCACTACTATACCGCCAACTACTTCACCTTGTCCGTTTTCATCGAAGATGCCTAAGCGTTCATCACCGCCCATTTGTACCGTTCCAATATCTTTTATACTTACCGGTATGGAGTTGATCACCCCGATCGGGATATTCTCCACATCCTGTAAACTTTTGATATAGCCCAGGCCACGCACGATATAACCTGTGCCATTCATCTCAAACTTTCGTCCGCCTACGTCATTATTATTGCTTTTAACCGCTTTAAGTACTTGCGATAAAGGGATATTATAATAATTGAGCTTATGCGGGTCGACATTGATCTGGTATTGTTTTTCGAAGCCGCCGAATGAGGCTACTTCGCTAACACCGGGTACGGTTTGCAGGCCCAGCTTCACATACCAATCCTGCAATGCGCGTTGTTCGCCCAGGTCGATCCCTTTTGCATCTAGCGTATACCATAAAATATGGCCAACACCCGTGCCATCAGGGCCTAATGTTGGTGTTATGCCTTCGGGTAGCAGGCGTTGAGCATAATTTAATCGTTCCAATACCCGGCTTCGCGCCCAATACACATCTACGTTATCCTCAAAAACAATATAAACAAAGCTCATCCCGAACATGGAAGTGGCCCGGATGGCTTTTACTTTTGGGATGCCTTGTAAATTACTCACCAATGGATAAGTTACCTGGTCTTCCATAATTTGCGGGCTACGGCCCTGCCATTCGGTGAATACGATCACCTGGTTATCGGATAGGTCGGGAATCGCATCAATGGGGTTCTCCCTTACAGCATAGGCGCCCCAGCCAAAAAGCGCAACTGCTATCAGCAAAACGATATACCTGTTTTTTAACGACAGGGAAATAAGTTGATTGATCATCTTAATGGTTTTGATAAGCCTAATCTGCCAACCGGACAGACCGGGCTTAAATAAATTACATTTTCGTTGTAGCAGGTTTCTTTTTCAGGTCGCTCTTTTTTACCAACGTCATGCCGCAACCAGGTTTGGGGCATTTACCGGGTTTGTAGCTCACCACATCGGTATGCATTGGGCAGGTATAAATTACTTTGGCGGTTGCTGTTTTTTTGGTTTTGGTACTATCCGGTACAGGATTGATAGACTGGGCAGCGAATACGCTCATGCCTGAAAATAAAATGGCTATAGCCATCAGGGTTACTTTTTTCATGAATTTTTTAATTAAAAATGGATAAATAGCATCGGGCTTTAGCAAAGCCAATACACGTTATAAATTAAGATGATAAATTGAAAATTATAGGTTAGCCGTTACAGGATGCACAGCTAAGAAAAGTACAGATCAGATTCTGTAAGCGCAGTTAAGGGTATATACGGGTATGTCCGGGTGTCCCGGTGGGGCATTTCCCTTATAAACTATTTTAGTATGTAGCTGATTGACAACTGCTTCATTATTAAGATTGACAAATGAATGGAGCAGCGTAGTTATAGGGTGGTTCAAAGAAAGAACAGCGGCACTGAAATGGCTATCCTTTACCTTAAAACATTGTTTTTCGTTCTTACAGCAATTATTGTTTTTGTCAGCTTTCTTGCTGGTATTGTCGCCAGCGCCATAAATAAAGGTTACCGAAGCTAACTTTCCGCAGCAATAGAAACGGTTAACACTCATACCCATGCAGGATATCAGGTAGATGGCCGTTACTAAAATGAGCGCGCTACGTTTCATTAATTCAAAGTTATGATTTTTTTTATATACGGTGTAATGCTTTTCTTTGTTTACAATTAGGTGATTTAAACCGGGATAACGCTGTTCGGGTAAAAATATTTGCCGGTGAGTCCAGTTATTATATATGCCGGTAAATAGGTTTTATATCCATTGCGAAAAAAAATTCAATTAAATATAAATTGATTGTAGCGAAATGCCATTGCTTAACGTAATATCATTAATCAAACACATTAATTTTATGAAAACAAAACCACTTTACCTCGTATTGCTTTTGGCACTTTTAACTACTGCGTGCGTAAAAAGCAACAACAATAACCCCCAGGTTCCACTACCTACCGGAACTTTTACAGGTCAGTTCATGCGCATACACAAAAATCAAACGACAGTACCTGATACCATCAAGGCTAATTTAGATCTAAGCCTGTCACAAACCACCGGCTTTGCGGTAACCGGCGATACTACCATACATGCGGGCAGCCATGGCTCCTATGCTGCAAATGCTTATTACATTCAATTTGTCGATCAAACGTATTCAGCCACGCAGCCTTCCCCTAAATATCATTTACAGGGAGTGTATAATTATGCCTATGACGGTACGCAATTGGATATTTATATTAATTATGCCGATACGTTGAGCTTTCAATATACTTTTAAAAAGACCAATTAATTGTTTAATACCAAGCGTGATCATTGACCTCAGAATTTAATCGGTATGACGAAAACTCTTTTAAGCAAATGTAATTTTGCACCTTGTTAATCTGGTAATTACTGATAAGTGATAGATGATAATAGGTTAATACCCCAGCCAACCCACATTGCAGAACAAGAGCTCATAACGCAATGTATAACAGGTAATTTAAAATACCAGGAAATATTGTACAAACAATTTTACGGGTTTGCTATGGGGATTGGTCTGCGTTACAGCCTGAACAGGGATGATGCCCTGGAAGCGGTAAATGATGCTTTTATTAAAGTGTTTAAAAAATTAAGTGAATATAACCCTGACAAGCCTTTTAAGGCCTGGCTAAGTACCATTATAATAAATACCGCTATTGACAGGCGCCGCAAAGAATTAAAATATCAGTTAAACACCGATCTGGGAAGCGTGATCTTGATGTATAGCCCATCCAACACCATTGATGATTTAAATGCGCAGGATATTTTAAACCTGTTAGATCTGCTACCCATAACACAATCAACCATATTTAATTTATATGAAATTGACGGCTATAGCCATGATGAAATAGCAAAGATGCTGAGTATACCTGCAAGTTCATCAAGAGTGTATTTAACACGGGCAAAAGAGAAATTAAGGAAGTTATTATTAATCACTACATATAATGAGCGACGATCAGTTAGATAATGACTTAAAGAACCGCATCAGCCAAGTGTTTGATAATTACGATGACAACACTGCTGAAGAAGGATGGCTGCTGCTTAGGGAAAGATATCCTGAGCAAGAGGATAGCCTTGATGTTGCATGGCTATGGCGTGCCGGTATAGCGGCAACATTGCTTATTTTTTTAAGCATAGGCTTGTGGCTTAATTTTCATCCGGCAGTTAAACAAAACCTGGCAATGCATTCCCGGAAAAATAAAAATACGCCTGCTTTTACAAGTACTGCTATTGCTAAAAATAAGAAGCATATAACTGACTCCGGCGCAAATAACGCATCACGAAAAATAGCGAATACCACAAACCCCTCAAATACTGCTGTAAATGGGACATCCCCTGTTGTTCCGGCTATAGGTAATACTCATTCCTACAAACCAGTAAATGCTGGTTATGTTAGTCTTACTAAGACTGCTGATAGCAGTGCAAAAAATTCAGCTTATAAGTCAGTAAATAAAAGTAAGCCGCCTATCGTTATTGACAGTACTCTGGCTATAGTTAATAATGGAACACCAGCAAGCCCCGCCAAACAAAATCCTGCTAAACCAAAAGCCGGGGCCATCGAAAAAAGCCGAAGTATGGCCGGCAATAACCTGGTAAGTGCGGGTATGCAGTCGCTTTTTGATAATGAAATAAAAAATAAAACGGGGCAAAACACAGAGGAGCAAAAAACTGTTAGTAAAAAAGTAACCTTCGGTATTTATGCTGCAACCTATATCAATTATGCAAAAGGCAGCGATAAACAGTTCAATACAGGCGCGGGATTTACCTCGGATATTAAGCTAACCGATAACCTGCGTATATCAACAGGTTTATCAATAGCGCAAAACAGTTTAAACTATAACGATGGCATGCCAACATCCCCAATTTTGCTATTTACAGCTTTGTCGCATAATTTCCAGGCCAGCACAAATGCGCTTTCTTCGGTAACACCTATCTCCAGGAATCTTAATGCCAACCTTGTAGACCTGGATATTCCTGTTGATCTGAAATATGCGTTTAATTCGAAAAAAAGCAATACCTATATCGCAGCAGGGCTAAGCTCAGGCACCTTTGTTAATGAAACCTATAATTATACTTACAATTATAACGTACCTAATGGTTCTTCCTTGCAGCAATCGCAGAACGAAACCACCCGGAAAGGATTTGACAATTTTTATTTTGCAAAAATGCTTAATGTGGCATTCGGCGTAGGTTATCCCCTTGGCAAAAACAATCTTATTATTGAGCCATTCCTTAAGTACCCGCTTAACGGGCTGGGCGATCAGCATATCCTTTTTGGATCGGGTGGATTAAATTTGAAATTTAATTTCGATGCGCCTAAAAGCAAACGGTGATATTTAGGGCATTTGTTATAAGTTATTGATTGCCCGGTTTGAGCAATTGCTCATAATCTTCTTTTGTATCAATATCAATGCCGCCGAGTTCGAAGGAAATCGTTGCAACATCATGTGGATGAGTTTGAAGGATTTTTTTAGCACCATCGTGGCCTTTTAACAACAACAATTCCGCAAATAATGATTTGTTGAACAGCACAGGTACGCCTATCGTATTATTGTAGGAACAGGCTATTATGGGTTTGGCCGTTTCCATTTGCTTTTGCAGCATCGTATCAATCAATATAGGAGTTACAAATGGCTGATCGCATAGCATGATGACAGCTTGTTCTACCTCTTTGTCATTTTCAATTTCCCTAATTGCCAGTTTGATCGAAGATGCCATGCCTTCATTCCAATCTTTATTGTAAAGTACTTCTACATCTGCCAGATCACTTGGTTCAATGGCATGGGCGTTTGCACCAAGCACAACCATTACCCGCTTACATGCGGAACCTAAACCTGTTTCAATGACTTTTTGCAAAAGCGTTTGGTTCTCAAATAAAAGATTTTGTTTGGGTACACCCAACCTGCTTGAGGCGCCCGCTGCAAGGATAATAAGCGCTGTCATTTAAAAACTGTGTATAAATGAACTTTTATACTTTAAAGAATGACCATTTCTTGCCGAGAATACTGCTTTTATCTCAGCTATAATTGACAAAGCAATTTCTTCGGCGTTTTCTGAACCGATGTCAAGTCCTACAGGGCCGTGGATGATATCCAGGTTTTCCTGGGTTATGCGGGTGCCTTTATCCTCCAGTTCGTCAAGCATGCGTTCCAGTTTCTTTTTAGGGCCTAAAATGCCGATGTATGGTACTTTGATCAGCAACAATTCCTGGATCAGCAACAATTCCTGTAAAAAAGCGATTTCATAATTGTAGTTATGCGTCATCAGCACAAAGGCAGTCCACTCATTTATTTGCAGGTTATCCAATACCTGTTTGGGTTTGGCAACTAACACTTTTTTGGCAGATGGGAAGCGCTCAGCCACCGCATAATTCGGGCGGCCATCAATAACAGTTATATCCCAGCCTAATATAGCCGCTATTTTGGTTAAAGGGATGGCATCATTTCCCGCACCCAGTATAACTAATGAAATTAATGGTTTTACACATTCTACAAAAGCGGTATAACCGTGATAATTAAGAAATGATGAACTTTGGCTTTCCAAAGCATCTTTCGCATCATTCAGTAGGTTGTTTTTATAAGGCAGGTTTTCCAGCCCATTCGTAAGCATTTTATTATTTGTCAGGCATAGGCAGGTGCCCGGCTGATGGGCTTTTCGGTTCTCAATAGAAAATAAAGTTACCAGTACCGAATATCCACGGGTAGCAATGATGGTTTTTAGTAAATCTATCGGGCTGTTTGAGCCATCATTTATTGGTTCGATAAGGATATGGATGATACCATTACAACCAAGCCCTATACCCAATTTGGCATCGTCATCATCCATGGTATCGTAGGTAACCAGCAAAGCCTCCTGTTGCAATATCACCATTCTTGCTTTACGTAAAGCATCACCCTCCAAGCATCCCCCGCTTATCGCGCCGGTAAGCTGGCCATCTTCAGTGATCAGCATTCTTGCACCGGCATGCCGGTAGGCTGAGCCTTCAACCATTACAACAGTAGCCAGTGCTGTTTTTTTACCCTGCCTGCTGGCTATTGCGTAAGCATCAATAATATCTATGATTTCCTTCATTGGTAAATCTTAAATGAGTTTATCGGGAGTGATGGGCAATTCCCTTACACGTATGCCGGTGGCATTGTAAACTGCATTTGCAATGGCAGGCGCTACGCCTATAAGTGAGATTTCCCCAATACCTTTTGTTCCAACCGGGTTGATGACCGGGTCGGCTTTATCAATAAAGATGGCTTCTATCTGCGGTATATCGGCATTTACAGGAACGTGGTAATCTGCAAAATTTCCATTAATATATCTGCCATAGCGGTTATCAATTATGGCCTCTTCGGTCATAGCCATACCTATGCCCCCAACTGCGCCGCCCTTCATTTGGCTGGCCGCAGTTTTATAGTTCACAATTTTACCGGCATCAACTACGGCGATCAAATTTTTGATCTTGACCACTCCGGTTAACGTGTGTACATAAACTTTGGCAAAGTGCGCCGAAAAAGAATACATGGAATAATTTTTAGCATTATCGCCACTTTCTGATGCCTTCGTTACTTCTAAGTAAGGTAGGTTTTGCTGTTTCAAAACAGCAGTATAATCAATATCATCATTGCTGTCCTGTGGTTTGCCCAACAGCACATAGAGCTTTTGTTTTAAGGCTACGCAAACATCGTGTACGGCTGAGCCAACGGATGAAACGGTTGATGAACCACCCTGCGTAGGTGCTGGCGGCAAAGAGGAATTACCCAGATCAAAAGTAATTTTTTCGGCTGGCAGCCCCAAAGTATCAGCCGCGATCAATATCATTGCGGTACCGGTGCCCGGCCCTATGTCGGTAGTTGCGCTTTGGATATTTACGCTGCCATCGGCCATTAATTTTAATTTGGCTTC
>Ga0302300_1000357_pt1 | contig 33691 bp, 45 predicted proteins | sample III_Palsa_E1_1_FD_198756 | JGI IMG/M metagenome (GOLD analysis project Ga0302300, IMG submission 198756) | Peat permafrost microbial communities from Stordalen Mire near Abisko, Sweden - III_Palsa_E1_1 | ecosystem: Environmental > Terrestrial > Soil > Palsa > Peat permafrost | place: Sweden...
CTGATAGCCAAGATACATGGATTTTTAAAGGTCCAATTAAAATACCTGCAAATTTTTTACAAAATTTTGATTTTTATTTTGGTTTAAATGGTTCAGACAACAGATTAGCATATTTATTAAAACAATATGGTTTTAAGTTAATTAATACTCCAGAAATTATTACGATACATCATCATAAATCTATTAAAAGACCTATTAAGGAAACTGTCGCAGGTCCCTATTATTTTGTAGAAATCTTTTTTCTAATTAACTGATACACTGCTTCATATCTAATATGACCACTAACAGAATGTACTATAAATCGAACTGGTTTATGATTTTGATCTTTATATGCATAAAAAAAATTATTATCGTCATGAATAACATCGGATAATAAAGATAACGTATTTAAATTTAGATTTTTTAAATAAAGAGATTTTTCTTGTTGATTAAGGTGTCCTAATTTCTTCTCAATTTCATCTTCAACAATACCATCTTCTTTTAGCAACTTTAAAAAATAAATCAACGCTTTTTCATATGTATTGAATATTTCTATATCTGTACTAAAGACATCTCCAACTATTTTACAAAAAAAATAAACTACATAAACATAATCTGGAGCAGTATATTTATTAATTTGTTTATTATACATTTGGCGACTGTCGCTATATTTTGTTAATTTTTTCTGAATATCCATTGGTAACGACATTATTTATTTAGAATAAATATTTTATTAAGTTTTAAAAGACCTTAGTTTAATTTCTAATAATTTTTTATAATATTTAATAAATTATGAATCCTTATGAAGTATTAGGTATCTCTCAAAATTCTTCAGAAGATGTCATTAAAAAAGCATTTAGAAAATTAGCACTAAAATATCACCCCGATAAAAATAAAGAACCTGATTCTGAAGCAAAATTTAAAGAAATATCTGAAGCCTATGAAAAAATTACTAAAAAATCAGTTGTAAAAGAATTTCCAGATATGTCTGATATTTTTAAGAATATGTTTAGTAGTCATGGTGATATTTTTACTATGTTCGGTAATATATCACAAATATTTAAACAAAAAGCACAACCAATTACCACAAATCTAACATTAACATTAGAACAAATATATACAGGTGGTTCTCATAATTTATCATTTCAAATTCAAAAACCAACTGGTTCTGTTAAAGTTATTGAAAAACGTCTAGGAAATATGACAGTTATACAACAAATACCAGAAGTTATCCAAGAACAAATAAATATTACTGTAGATGTACCTCCGTGCTATAATCCAAAATCTGGTCCATTAATTCTAACAGATTCTATTAATTATAGCATTAATCATGCTAATGATGCAAATGGTGTCATGGGTGATATTTATATTAATGTTATTCAAATAGAACATTCTGTGTTTAAAAGATCCGATAATGATTTATTAATTAATATGACAATATCATTAAAAGAAGCATTAGTAGGATTTGTAAGAACTATCGAACATTTAGATAAAACTAATATAGAATTAAATTGTAGGAGCGTAATAGGCCCTTCTTCTGTAAAACGAATAGAAGGATCTGGAATGACCACTGATGGTGCTATAATTATTAGTTTTATTATCCAATTTCCAGAAAGTTTAACTGATACTCAAAAAGATCAGTTAAATATTATTCTTTAAGTCTTTTAACAAAATTTAAGGAACTCTTATTAGAGGACTCGTTAAAACCCTTAAAACCTTTATGAATATTTTTGTCCTAAGTTTAAATGTTATTTTTTGTGCGAGATATCATTGCGATAAACATGTTGTAAAAATGATACTCGAAACCGCACAAATTTTATGCACTTGCCATAGATTTTTTGAGAGTTCTATTGAAAACCTTTATAAATCAACTCATATTGGACATCCAAGTTGTAAATGGGTTAGAGAATCAAGTGCGAATTATGAGTGGTTATTTGATCTGTTTATTGCGTTATGTCATGAATATACTTATCGATATCAAAAACAACATCTCTGTTTTATTAAATTTTCAGAAATTCTTAAAGAATGTCCTAAAAATATGCCAAAGAATTCTAAAATGACCCCATTTAGATTAGCAATGCCTGTTTATTGTATCATTAATTATGCCAATGATGTCATTAAAAATAACGCAGTTGATTCATATCGAAATTATTATAAATTAGAAAAAAAACACATAGCGAAATGGACTAAAAGACCTATACCAAATTTTTATAAACCTTAATAATTTTCTAAGACTAATTAACAAATTATGAATATTTTTGCGGGACCACAAATAGATGATCCCGAATTAACTGAAGAACAATTAGAAATTGTAAAAAATATGGATAAAACTATTGACGAACAATTAGAAATTATTAATTCTCTCAAAAAAAAGTTAAGAAAAGTTTTTTATAAAGAAAATCTAGAATTTATTAAAGAAATTACATTTTTAGAAAATTTAAAAAATAAACGCGCTCAATTTTTGACAAAGATTCAAGATCATTATATCTTTAATACAACTTCTTTTAATCTCAAAACTGCAGTTCATCTAAATACTATTGACCCCGATCTCTTAAAAATTGAAACAACTAATGATAAAGTTTTTGAATTTTTAAGAGATCTAAACGAAATGTTTAGTCATGACGACTAATAATTTGAATAATCTTCACAAACTTTTTGAATAATATATTAGTCTTAATTTATTAAGACATAAACTTTTAAAAAACTTTCTAAACTTCCTAAACTTTTTGAATAATATATTAATTTAAGACATAAAACTTTCTAATCTTCGCAAACTTTTTGACGCTTTCCTAAGACTTCATCACACTCATCAATAATAGACCTCGAATTCTTAATTTGAAGATCTATCAATAACTTGGATCTCTCTAAATTCTCGGATTTCTCAATTAAGTCTCTCTCAACTTTTAATTGCTCGCTCATTACATCATAAAATATCTTAGAATAAATCAAATTGCTTTCGAAACTTTCCCATGTATCATCTACTATGCTAGTTTCATAGATATCATAATATTCTAGTAATAGATCTTTGTCATAATCTAGGTTTTGGTCTGGGTCTGATACATTTTGTAATGATTCTAAATAAGTTAAAGCCTCTAGATATTTATGGGCATTAGTCGTATTTCCATTTTGTTCATACGTCATTAATAGACCTGCTTTATTTGCTTCAATTTCATTAGAAAATATGTTCCACAATAAGTCGCCTTTTGGATCTTTATAAGTTAAAATAAACACTGGTTTATCTAATGACATCTTTTGATAAATGTTTCTAAGGTTTCTAAGGTTTTTAAAATTTTGTTTAGTAATTTATTATATTTGTTATTTAAAATAATACCAATGATGTCTGGTGATTATTCATTAAAAGATGTCCTAAAAACTATTGAAAAAGAAATACAGAAACTTCCTGTAAAAATTAACGGGGCTAATAACGGTTCTTTTGCTTCAGGGATGTATGGAATTATGATGCCAAAATCAATGAATGGTCCTATAGGAAATATTAATTATCCACTACCATATAAATTAGAATTACCTGCATTATTAAATGGTCCTCAATATAATTCTATGAAAATGAATGCTCCTGCTTACAATGAACAGAGTTTTAAGGAAGTTTCTGGATATACATATGATAATTTCAGTAGCAATTTTAGCCCTATTGATTAGTTTTTTAGAAGTTTTTTAGAAGTTTTTTAGATAATTTTTTAGAAGTTTTTAGATAATTTTTTAGAAGTTTTTTAGATATAACATCGACGAAGTTTTAACATTAAATAAATAATGCATCAAAAATCCTAATAATAATAAAAAAGTTAAAGTTATTGCAACTGGTATTCCAGATAACCAAGTTATTACAAAACTTAATAAAATAGTTCCTAAGAAATCAAACGCTGCTACATTACCAATTCGATATTTATGAATACCTTGATTAGGTGGCATTTAATTTATAAAATATTTAATTGCGTCCAAAATAAAATATTTAATATATTATAATTATTTATAATGTCCCTAATTGAATCATTTAAAGATTTATCTCAGAAATCGTTAATGGATAATTCGTTAGAAGATCTTGAAGAAACTATTACTAATAAAATTAAACCTTTTGAAAAACCTATTAAAAAAATCCCAAAAATTAAATCTGACAAACCTCCAGCGCCCCTACATTCTAAACAAATTATTCTTTTAGAATCTTTAAAAAAATTCTATACTCCTCAATATAAAAATATTATAGTTCCTATTGTTCGTCAAGAAACTCCTATATCTCTTAGACTTCTTGATTGGTTAGTTACAAATTATTCTAGAACTCATGATGTCCGATATGAATTAGGAACTCCTGCTAGCGATGGTTCTATTAACTCAGAACAAAATTTTAATTTACATGCGGACTATAAAAATCAGTTAAAAGCGTATAGTAAAAAATCATTTGACCCTTTTTGCCGTCGTCAAAGAATTGCTTTTAATTTAGAAACTAATGAAGTAAAACTAGTTAAAGAAAGTGAATATGCTTTTTATAATGGAAACAAATTATATATTTTAACGACTTGTGGTCAATTATCGGCATTTAGATGGTTTATCGTTAATAAAGTAATAGATTATGCTTTAGATCATGTTTCAGAAATTGAATCAGATATGCTTCAATGTGCCGATAGACGTAATAAAATAAAAAAAGGTATCAAAGAAGAACAAACTATTGTTAAGAGGACATCTTCAAATCCTAGACATCAAGTAAAAGTTGTTATTCGGTTTGATTAAAGAGTTTTAGTAATAATTCCATTACTTGCGTCAGTCCAATATTTGAAAACGACTTTATCGATGTTATAAAATTTATTAATTTCTGTTAGATATTGATAAAATTTATCACATAAATCACTCGTTAATAAATAAAGACATCTCAGGACTCTAGTTATTCTTTGAAAATTATGGTTCCATTTACTCTGAAATATCCAAATTCTATCTACTTTAATTTTTAATACTTTTTCCATATATATTCCTAAAAAATCTAAAAATTTATTAAATGATTTTCTTAAATTTATTTGAATTTCAGGATCAGATTTAAAGATATCAATTAGTTCTGGAGTTAATAATGGTGCGTCTTTATTAAAAGAACTTTTTTCTGGAAGTGGAAACAACCATTGAATAAAATCATGTTCAGTATCAAATTGTTCATCGTCATAATTTAGGATATCTTCTAAAGTTTTTCCGTTAGAGTTTGGTTTTTTATTTTTATAAAAATCTAATAGAGACATAACACTTCGTTAATGTTTATTAGGAGGGTTTAGAAGGGTCTTCTAAAATTTGTTTGTTCTAGGTAATAATTTCTCACGCATTTCAGCATATTCTATTCTATAGCATTCGATTTCTAATGTTTCTTGATTAATCATATGAATTCTAATTATAACCTTACTTGAATCTATAATAGATTTAGAAACATATGTGGTATAGTTTATTTGATCAATTTTGATAATATGCTTGTCAAGTCCTACAAATGACATCTTAAAACTTTAGTTTCTTTATATCATATTATTTAGGGTCTTCTAAAATTTATGCGCGGTTGTTGTAAAACTATATTTTCAGTCGCTAATAAATTTAATAATGAGATCAAAAATGCTAAACAAATTGTTATACCCGCTACTTTTTTTAAATTTTGATAATTAATATCTGAACCTATAAACATATGAGATACTTTAGTTTCGTTATTTGTTAATTATCAATATTTAAAATTTCTTAATATGACTTAATAAAGTCTCAAAAATAATCTCTCATATTATTAAAGATGTCTAAGACTAGTCGAAAAGGCCAAAAAAAATCACTTAAGAAACTACTAAAGATGTTAAAGAAATCTCTTATCAAATCTAAATTTTCTGGTAGAAGATTAAGAAGACATCGTTTTGGATCTGATATGGCTACAATGGCACCTGTTTTTACTGAATATGGACCTGGTTATGACGCTACCAACGTTCAGAGTTATCCAAATAAAAATGTGCCTTATTTTGATTATAAAGTTCCATGGACTAACGCTTCAAATTGGTATTATCCAGTTGCTCAGGGGGAAGTTCAAGCACCAGATATGTTAATTATGTAAAAAAATACTAACGAAACTAAAGTGTCTCTAACCAAACGTTGATTCAGTGCAAACAGTAAAATACATAAACCCGTCAAGGTCTTTATGCATTTCATAGATTTTTGATATATCATCATCTCCACATGGAATAGTATTTTTAACATACATAAAAATAGCAGTTTCAGCCGGAACTTTAATTTTTTTACGAAGAATTGTTTTAAATTGATGGACTTTAATATCATTTGGCACTAAGTACTTTTTCTTATCTATATTTAATGTATTGCTATTAGATGAAATTAAACTACTTAAGGGACCTTTTTGGCTAGTTTCTACAATAATAGGGAGTCTATCTGGAAATTTAGCACGAACTCTAGTAGATTCTTTAAGTCTTTCTTCGAATGAATATTTATCTTTGAACGCTGTCATAATTAGTTATAAATATGTTAGATTTTATTTATAATTTCTTAACGTAATTAAATATTTATTGACTGATTATTAACTGATTAACAACAATTTTCATCCTCAATTACTTCTGTTTTTAAAGAAATATTAACTGATTTAACTGATTCCGGAATTTCTTTTGGGGGTTGTCTTAATCTTATTTGACAAATTGCTAATATAAATATACTTTCGATATTTATATCATTTTTTGCAGAACATTCAACAAAAAACATATCAAATTTTTTAGCCAAACTAGACCCTTCCGATGTATCGACTATTTTTTTATCATGATCAATCTTAGTCCCCACTAATATTTTTAAAGTATCTAAATCCGTATGTAAATCGACTTCTTCTAACCAAAATTTAACAGATTCAAATGTTTCACGATCAGTTGTATCATAAACTATAATAATACAATTAGAACCACGATAATAGGCTTTAGTAATTGTTCGAAATCTCTCTTGACCCGATGTGTCCCATATTTGTAATTTTGTATAGATATCGCCAACTAATAAAGTTTTTATCTTAAAATCTACTCCAATTGTACAGATATAATTTGGACTATATTCATTATCCACAAAACGTTTCATTATAGAACTTTTACCTGTTCCTGAATCACCGATTATAACAATTTTATAGATATCGAGATCTTTTGAAGATAGGGTTAGATGTTCGTTAGACATCATTGGCATGATTAATGACATCCTTTAGAATACGTTAGAACGAATTCTAATGTATTTTAATTTTTAATATTGTGGTTTTTCGTAATAATATGGATTAATTTCAAAAAACATATCTGAAATTTGATCGTAAATATTATATAAAATTTTGAAGAGACATCTAAAGTGTCTTTTATGAACTTCTAGGGTTTTCCAAAATTTGTTAGACCCTTTAATAATAATCTTTAACGAAACAACTATGGATCCGATAACATTTTATATTTTTAATAAATTTCAAAATCAGAAAGAGTTTATTTTTGATTTTAAGGAAATATGTTTATTAATATTTATTCTAACGATGTCAATAAATTTTAAAGACTTATTAATTAATTTTAAATTTATTTATGAAAAATTTTGTTTATATTTTTATAAATATAAATATATTGAAATATGCGGAGATGAAGTTTATGATTCAAATGGAGTATTAAGATATAATTATCCCGAAGCATATATTGCTATAAGTTGGTATATATCTGAGAAAAAATTAGGATCTTCATTAAAAACTTTTAATAAAAATAAAAACGAAATCTTATCATTTTGGGATTTAAATGATGTTGATAAAAAAAATACAGAATATTTAATAAATGCAATTCATCGTTGGACATCTATAGATAAATATATTGAAGTTTCATTAACATCTTCTTCTAAAGAATTTAAAAATACTAATACCGTTTCCCAATCAGAAATGAAAACTATTTGGTTAAGATCTACAAAAATAAATTTACAAGAATTTTTAAATAATATTATTGTAAATTATAAAAAATTTATTTATAATAAATCCAAAGATAAATTATATCATTTTATTTATCAAGGTCAAAATGTTGAAACTAAAGAATTATTGTTTTCAACATATTTATTAGATGATTTAAATAATATAACAAATTTTGAATCATTTACTAATATATTTCACGATCATGTCGATACTATTCAAAATGATATTAAAAGATTACGTAATTTAGAATATTACAAAAAAACTGGACTTAAACGAAAAAAGGGTTATTTATTTTATGGAGATAGTGGTTGTGGTAAAACTAGCACAGTTATGGCAATTTCCAAAGAAGACTCTAGACATATATTAGAAATTCCTATGTCTAGAGTCTCAACTAACTCTGAATTAGAAAAGTTAATTAATATTACTACTATTGGTTTAGTAGAATTTAAAAAAGAAGAACTTATTATTTTATTTGATGAAATTGATATTGGAACTAGTTCGTTGGGAGATAGAGTTCAAATAGAAAAATGGAGAAAATTGATGATGAAGAAGATGAAGATGATTCAAAAAAAGATTCTAAAAAGGATTCTAAAAAAGATTCGAAAAAAGATCTCACTAAAAATAAAGAATTTATGGAAATATTAAAAAATTCTATGGATTCTTTAAATTTGGGTGCAGTATTATCTCGCATTGATGGAATTGGAAATTATGATGGATTAATAATAATTGCTACTACAAATTTTATAAATAAGTTAGATTCTTCATTATTTCGAGAATTAAGATTAACTCCTTATTATTTTACATACAGCAGAACTATAGATATTATTAATATGACTGAAAAATTTTTTGAATGTAAATTAACAGACGAAGAAATAAAATTATTACCTGATAGAATCCATAAAATAACTCCTGCTAAAATAAGATCCTTTTTAGAAAAATATGAAACAAATAAATGTGATTTTTTAAGATATCTTAATCAAGAAATTAACGAAACTAAAGTGTCTATTAACGAAACTAAAGTGTCTATTAACGAAACTAAAGTGTCTATTAACGAAACTAAAGTGTCTATTAAAGAGGTCAGTTAAAGAGGTCTGTAAGGAGAACCGAACGTTGCTGCCATAAATTGCGGAACAACGATACCATTTACATTTGTGGTTTTAATTGTATAAGATTCTGGAACACGGTCCTTGTAATATTTTCCATTAAGAAGTGCAAATCCCTTTTTTGGTAATTCTGTGATAACTACACCGGGTCTTGAGCCAGATCCTTGACTACCATTTACTGGACCTCCTAATGTTGGTAGAGCAAATTGATTTGCAAATAAGAGATTTTTAAATGGATTATCTTGATAATATGAACTCATTCGTGATTGATTAATATAAGCGGCTTCTTGAGCAGTTCCAGCACCTTCAATACCGACATCTTCAGAAGAAATCCAATTATATGGTGCAATAGTCGCTAACGAACCTACATTTTTTTTCATTAGTGATTCATCAGTTGCAAATAAAGTTTGAGATATATTTCGAGATCCTGAAGGTTCCATGTCTTTTAAGATTCTCTTTAATAATAGATAGATATTTTTTTTATAGATTTTTAGCAGGTTATTCTTTCAAAAGACTCTAATTCTCTAACAAATACCCAATAAGATCTTTATTAATTGCAGTAAAACTAGCAGAAGATTGTGTTTTTTTTGTTTCATTAAATATATAATTTGGTGCTAATTTTTTTAAATTATCGTCTATAACAAAAAAATGCAAATAATTATTAATTGTTTTAGTAATATTTCTAATACATAGATCTTTATCTCTATAACATTCCTGATCTTGTTGGATTCTCAATATAGCCTGTGTCCTACGATTAATTATATGTTCTGTTATAATTGTTGTATTAGTAGTTTCAAATGCATTAGAATTTACGAGAGAAATTATTTTATCTTTATTAAATGACGCCATAAAATTATTATCATTTCTTATGCGATATATATTATCTTGATCTTCTTGACCTTGATCACTAAAATAATTATTAAAATGATTATAGATATTTATATTAACAGTATTAGAATCGATATTATAAAGAATATCTGGTTTTGCGTTTATACCTTCAATATTTCTTATTGCAATCGCTAATGATGAATAAGATTTTTCAGGAAATAATAATTTAATAACATAAGCAATGTAATAAATTTTATTTCTCATATTTTTTACACGTTGATCCTTTTGTCTATAATAAAAAGTTATAGATTTCCACATATTTGTAATTGCTGAGATATTTTGAGAATTTTCTAAATGTATTAACGGGTCTGCACATAACGATATAATGAAATTTTCTTCTTTTTTTGGAATTTCATCTATCGAGGTCGGTTGATAAAACATATGCTTTGATAGATTTTTAAGAGATTTGACATCGCGTGCTGATACTCTTATAGACCTCTGACCAACCGGTAATGGTTCTGTTGGCATTTCATGAATAATTCTACGACCTGCCATCACATTTTGAAAATCTTTAAATGTTGTTTTATAAAGATCTTCTTGTATTTCATTAGAAATTTCTTCTGGTTGTTCGCTAAGATTTGTTAAAACAGAAATTTGATCGATTTGTTGATTTTGTTCTAGATCTCGATCTATTATTGGTTGAGATTTTTTGGTTTTTTCTAAATAAAGTTTCTTAGCGATTATCGAAATCTTTTTATCATCTTCATCTGACCAATTATTTCTAATTTCTACGAGATCATTTAATGATATATTCAAACGGTCTATTATTTTTAATAATTCTTTATATAATATTGACATAAATTGTTCCTGTTCTTGCTCTAGTTCTAATGATGTCTTAACGGTTTCGAGATCAATATATTTCGTCTTAAAACAAAATAAAGTACTATTATTTAATATCCATAATTCTATTTTATGTTTTGCTTCTTGTTTTGCTAAATTATCAAATATTCTATCAATTAAGTAATATGATTCTGCTATTAATTGACACTGACATTTCAATATTTTATTAATTATTTTCATTAAAAATTCTCTTTTATTTAAATCATTTCTAAACGAATTATTCAAAAAAATCATTATTTTAAAAGACACTTTAGTTTCGTTAGCAAAGCGAGAAGTGTCGCTTATATGACTAATTCCGCTATTAGTCTTATCTCTAATAGATGTCATCTAATTATAACTAATAATTTTTTTGAAAAATTCTTAAGGGTAGATTTAAATTTGTTTTTGAGACATATGGATTATCTAGAATTTACTTTAAACGCTGATCAGGGTATCTGTAATGCTTTAAGACGAATTATGATTGCCGATGTTCCTATTTATGCTATCGAAGTTGTCTCCATTTCTAAAAATAATGGGATAATTAATGATGAAATGTTAGCACATCGCCTAGGACTTTTACCGCTGTCTTCTAAAGTGTCTGCTAACGAGTCATTAGATGATTTTTATTTTACTTTAGATGTCTCTTTTGACCAAGATAAAGCCGATTCTAATAATGTTCATACTATTTATAGTGGATCCCTAATTGGTTCATCGAAGGACGTTTCGCTTGTGCATAATGATATTATTTTAGCAGCCCTAGCAAAAGGTCAGAGTATTTCTTTAAAGGCTTTTATTGCTAAAGGAACTGGTTTTGAACATGCTAAATGGTCAGCATCATGTGGAACTACTTACATTGATCATGAAGATGGTTCGATAACTTTTAAAATTGAAACTACGGGATCACTGGAGCCAATTGAATTATTTCAGAAATCTATTGATATTTTAGATAAAAAATTGGATGTTTTAAAAGTTTTCTAAAAAATTTTTAAAAACCCTAATAAATTATTAGTAATTTGTTAAGATGTACAAACATAAAGATATAGTTTCATTTGTAGGATTTTATAAAAAAAAAATATTAACTGGTTCAGCCCTATTACGCGAAGTTAATATTTTTAATAATAATAAATTAGAAAATGGGCCAAGCGTCCTACTGACATCGTTAGATGATTCTGAAAAAATCTCCTATGAAATTATGTCGTATTCTTTAAACGAAAATTATTTGCTTATTTATTCATATGATTTAACTCTTCAGCAAGGTTTAGTTGATATTTACGATATTAGAACAAATTCCTGTAAATTATTAAGTTCGATCACTAATAATAGTTTATCGTGTTCAGTTATTTTAGTTGATCATCAAAAAATTATTACAAGAAATAAAGAATCGGCTATGTTATGGTCAATTGATGGATCTTTAATTTCGAGAATAGGTTCTTTACCACGATTAGGTGAAAATTCAATGCCTACTTTGATGTCATTATATAAAGATGATTATTTATTATTAGTCGGCGGTCCAGATTATTCTAGTATTCAAATTTGGATGCTTGCTAATAATCGATTAATGATGACTTTAGAAAATATCGATAATATAAATTGTTTAGCAGTTTATGAAGAAGTTATTGTCGCTGGTTCTAATGATATTTTAATATTTGATATTAAATGGTCTAAAAAAAATAGTAAATATAATACAACGATATTAAAACCTATTAAGTCTATTATAACCTGCATAGCAATTTCTAAAAATTATATCGCGTCTGGTTCTAGTGATTTTATAGCAAATCTTTGGTCAAGATTAGACAATACTTTATTATGTGAATATAAAGGACATATTAATAAAATTATTTCAATAGCAATTAATGATGACGAGAGTTCTTTTATTACTGGTTCTGAAGATAAATATGCTTGTTTATGGTCATGTGAAGATAGAGGTCAAATTGTTTATGAAATTTCTTCTGAGATTTCTGAAGATTTATTAGAAATTAATGATGAAGAAGATTCATCGGAAACTTTAAATTCTTCTGACATTAATTATCATTCTTCAGAAGATTCTGATTATTGCGATGAAGTTTCTGATGAAGTTTTTAACGAAGTTTCTATTAAAAAATTTATAACATCTTCAAAACTTTTATTAAAAGACCTCACTTTAAATAATTCAATAACAAAAATAACAGATTTAAAATCATTAATAACAGTTTTAGATAACGATTGTAGTCCTTCACAAAAAAAATTATTAGATTCTCTTAAAGAACTAAATAACCTTATTGGTTTAGAATCATTTAAACAACAAATAATAAATCAAATATTATTTTTTCTAGAAGATTTAGTGGAACCCAATTTATATTTACATACAGTTATAACTGGTCCGCCAGGGGTTGGTAAAACTACCGTTATTAAGATTTTAGCAAAAATTTACTGTTCATTAGGTATTCTTAAATATGATAAAGTTTTAATTGCGGATAGATCAATGTTAATTTCAGAACATATAGGGGAAACCTCTATAAATATGCAAAAAATCTTAAACAGCGCATTAGGTGGTATTCTTTTGATAGATGAAGCATATTCATTAGGATCTAAAGGTTCTAAAGATTCATATGCTAAAGAATGCATTGATTCTCTTAATCAATATTTATCAGAACATGTCTCAGATTTTATATGTATTATTGCTGGTTATGAAAATGAATTAAATAAATTTTTCTTCAAACAAAATAGCGGTCTTCGAAGACGTTTTCCATGGACATTTAATATCGATAAATATACTTCCGAAGAATTATCTTTAATCTTTAAAAAACAAGTAGCCGATGATGGATGGATGTTAGAAAAGGGGTTAGAAAATGGATTAGATATTCTTAAAAAATTTCAAGACAATATGGGATGTTTTGGAGGAAACGGGGGATCTACTAAAAATTTATTAGATAAATGCAAAATATGTTATGCTAGGAGAGTTATTGGGTTAGTTGGTTTGGTTGGTAATGTCATTAAAGAAATTACTAAAAGTGATTTTGAGGAGGCTTTTTTAATTTTTAGAGATACTGAAAAAGTATCCGAAAAAATATGTAAAATATGTCGTATATTTGAAGAAAGAAATAAAAAAATCGATAATTGTTCTAATTGTAAAAAGGTAGATTTTAGTTTTTATAGTTAGAGACACTTTAGTTTCGTTAGATATTTCGAATTATATAATAATATTTTTGTGCAAAACCAGTATCTATTATTATCTGTAATTTATTATGAGTTGGTCTAAAATATATTGAGGTGTCTTTAATGTTATCTAATTGTTGTAAATCCTCTAAAGTTTTTATTTTCATGATTTTATCATAAACTTTTTGCGAATCCTTATTTAAAGAATATGTTCCATCGTCGTTAGTGTATTGTTCATCTTCTGGAAATGCTGTTATAGAAAATAGTGTTTCGTATTTATAAACAGATTTAAATTCTTCTATAACAAATTTAACGGCTTTATCAAACGTTTTACAAAATTTAGTTGTAATATCGTCTGAACTTCCTTCACAAACTGTATAATATATTACAGAAAATCCATTTTCATTTATTATTGATCTCGATAGTTTATTGAAAGAATTAGTTTGGAATTCTAATATAGTTCTTAGGATATCTTTATTATTCATTTCTTATAAGACATCAAGAAATTATTAGGGTTTCTTTAAAGTCATATCGGCCCTTTATTAAATTTTGCTCTAACTAAATTAGAATACATTGGTAATTGTTCCCATTGCCCAACTTGACTATAAACTTGCTGAGTTTGTTGATAACAAGTTCCATTAACAGGATCAGATTTTAATGCGGGAATATATTCATAACAACCATTAGAATTATCTTCACCAGCAGTTCCAGCCCTAATATTTTGATAACTATGTATTTGATGTGCATTTGTAATCATATCAGATCTTTTAGTCCCATCTGGAAATCCAAATTGTTTTAGGCCATATGATTCTGGGTATTGAAGATTACATTGCTCCCCACAAGTGTTAGTTTTAGTATAAATATCAGGTGTAAAAGTTCCTGAACAATTTGGTCCAGATCCAATATTAGGTGTTGTTAGAGAACAACCTGTGTAATTTGATGCCTCTGCCGATACTAAGGAACCAATGTTGCCTTGTATAGGAAATGCGCTTTCCTCTTTTATTTCCGCCCTTTCTGCTCCTGCGCTATGATACCAATAATCTTGTGAGTTAGGTCCAGCTATTATATTTTGTTTTGTATTAAGTCTCGAACCAGACCCTAATGAACCTGAATAAGAACCTTGGGGTAATGAATAATTATTAGGAGCCATTGTAGGTATTGTTGTCATGAGATCTAAAAGGTCTTTAAAAGGTCTTTTAAGATCTTTTAATATATCAATATATTATTTTTAGCGAAAATTTAGTTGGTCTTATGACTTAATTTATTAAATCCTACCAAAAAAATCTAAGCCCTAATCAACTAGCGAAATGTCTCCTAAATGATTTCCGAAAATGAAATTAGCCAAATTATGAAATTTGATAAAACATTTCCAGTAGCGATGGAAATGGCCTTGTCGGCTGATGAAATTTTAGAACAAAAACAAAATTATGATAATGATCCAGATTATCTTAAAGATTTCAAAACTGAACCAAATATTGAAATTATTCGTCAAGATGCTATCAAAATTTATAACGAATGTTTTCCTAAATATTTGGATTATTTCAAAAACAATGTTAAAGAATTAATTAATAAATATTCGATTTGTATCTCTTTTTATCAAAACGATATGATTTCTTTTTGTAATTCTGACAATACGATATTAAAAAACTATAACTTAAAAGACGCTATTTTACCTAAAATTTTTGATCTTATTATTAATGAGATGTCTTTATTATATAACGATTATGAATTTAAACGGGATCGATACTCACATCAATACTTTATTTTTATTAAAAAAATTCGATTATTAGAAAAATATAAAATTCAAAAAAAATATAGATTTGCATTATTCGATCGTCGAATCGGCCCACCTCAACCTTTTAATTCTTATTTTGAGGAAAAAGAGGCTATTTTTGAACTAGCCAACTATAAAAATATGAATTTGACAGATCGAAATAATTTTCAAGAATATGTTGATGAAGTATTTTTACAGATGTCCAAATCTTATATTCAAATTAACCCTTTAAATTATTGTTGTGTTATCGCTTAGACAATTTCCTACGAATTCTACTACTTTTCCTAATTTCTGGAATTACTTTTTCATATTTATTTTTAATATTTTTCTTTTTAATTTGTCCAGACCATTTATTAGAGACCTGATCCTGACCATAAAGTCCAATAAAATGCATAATTATTTGATCATGTTCTAATTCTTGAACCATTTGATTTAATTCGGCATTCGATAATTTTATTACTGGAGAATCTAATAATATTTTTAATAGAAAATCTAACATTTTTAAATTTTTTGCATGAAAATATACTTGAATTAAATCTAAAATATCTCTTTTAGAATCGTTGATGTCTCTTAAATCATCTGCTCTATTTGGATCTAATGTTTCTATTTCTTGCATAAAATCTGTAATATTTTTTTGAATTTCTTCATCTGTAAAATTTGATAAATTTTCTAATAAATTAAACATATGTTTCCTAGAAAGTTTCCTATATCTATTATTTAAAAATATAATTATTTTAAATAATTTAGTTTAGACGTAAATAGTTATTTACTAATAACGTCTTAGGCTTTTTCTTTAATCACAAATTTACCATTTTTATGTAAAGTTATAGATTTTCCTTTAAATACGGTCGTTAATTTTTCGGGTTCAGGTTTTTTAGAAACTTCGGGTTTTTTTTCTGGAATTTTTTCTAATGGTTTTTTAGAAATCTTTTTAGCCTGAACATGACCAAACGATACAGAAACATCATTGGCATGATTAATGACATCTCCAGATTCATTAATAGGATCTCGATTTTCTAAATAAGATGGTTTTGGTTGGTATAGAGTCAATTGGCCAGTGCCAGTTCCGCTAACAAATTCAGGGCTATAAACAGACATTGGAGTTATACTAATTGGACCGAACCGATTTTTAATAGATTTCTTAAGACCAAACTTTGAAAGACCTAAACCATTGTGAATAAAACTATTAGCACTATTAGCACCCGAAGAAGCAACTTTAATATCAGTAGCAGCCGATAACATAGAATTTGGTGTTATTGAATCTGGTCTAACTTTTAATAATGGTTCTGAAATTGTTCCGGCACTTGCATAAGAACCAGTTGAATTTGTTGGACCAGGAATCATATCAGGGAGATATAACGAATCTGTTGAGAAGTTCATAGTATTACCACCAGCATGATAAATTGGATATGGAGTTTCGTGTGCTACATTATTAGGACCGGTCATCGAACTTGTAGTTTGACCAAAACTGTTTTTTAACGATTTCTTAGAAAAATTAAAATTTGGTATTAGAGGATTTATACTCGGTATTAGAGGCGTATTAGCACCATTATTAGAGAATTGCATAGGATCATTAAAATTGGATCCAAATGGCTCTTGAGGTATAACTCGAGGTCCTTGAATATATAATATTTGTGGTGATATATTACCTTTGGCTTGTGTTAAATATGGATTAGCGTATTCTTGACCGGAATAATTTTGTTGCGATAATTGTTGGACCCATTGTGGTGTTCCAGGGGTTATGTTTTGGCCATTATAATGACCATGATGACCCTGACCGAACATATTTTTAACAATTTTTTCAATTTTCTTTTTTAAAGATTTCTTATTTTTTTTTAAAGATTTTTTAGATTTTTTCTGACCAAACCCCGTATAATTATATGGTCCTTTCATTCTAATATTATCTAAAGGACTATATGGTATTGGTAATCTAGCACCTTGAATAGAAGGATCAGGATATGTTGCATAAATATCAGCGGGCTCTGTAATACCCAATGGAAGACCTAATGCTGCTTGATTAGGATATCCTTGTGTATTTGGTAAAAGTCCAAAATGTCTTTTCTTCATAGATTTCTTCGTAGATTTCTTTTTACCATAGCGAAAATCGTTATAATGGTTATCATTTTCTAATGAAATTCTCAATTGTTCGGGTGTTTTATTATGGCAATTAAATCCCGATGAATTAGGGGACATCGTGTAATCATAAATAGTATTTTCAAACATTGGTGTATTTTTTAATGCGGACATCTTTAAATATAATAAAGATTATTTATTATAGGTCTTTTAAAGTGTTTAAGTGTCCTTTAACGAAACTAATAATATTTCATCAGATAAGACTCAAAGTCTTCTGGTAGGAGGGATTTTGATCTATACCATTTAGAGACTTTTGGATCGTTATTGGATTTCTTTTTATAAGGTCTTACTAAGGTTGCTATATTTGTAATATTATATTCTTTTGAATTAACATTTTCAATAAATTTTTTAAATATCGTTGCTTCAAGACAAATCTTTTCTATCTTTGATCTAAATTGTTCTGCTGACATTAAATGAACATTTGATAGATTTAATCTTAAATTATATTGTTTAGCACTTATTACTACATTGATATCTTTAATATCACGCCTTTGTAATTCTGATACTCCTAATAAATTTATAATAAAGTTATCGAACGACGGACCACCTATCATTGAAATATTGCCTGCAACATGTTTAAATTTAATATCATAATATGGTTTTATATTGTGTTTGGACATTTATAATATAAAATATAATATTACCTACGGAAAGGTTCTCTAAAATTTGTTAGAAAACCTTCAACAATCTAATTTTTCCTTAAGATATCTATTATAAGTATCCTTTAATTTTGGATTTTTGAGACATATCATATTAATAATTTCTGGATCGGTATCTTTAGCAATTTCTTCAATAAACGTTGGATAATCTTTAGGATTTGTTAATATATTTTTAAGAATATACAACAATTCCTGATACTTTTTAAACGCGACTAATTTAGGATTAGGAGAACTATATTTAATTGTTGATATCTTTAAGCGACCGTTTGGTTGTCTCTTCCGAATTATTGATAATGGCCAAATAGTGCCAGTTATATAATTATAATTAGATAGATCTATATCATCCCACGAACCATTTATAGCGATATAATTGTAATATAGATCACTTATTGAAATGAGATTAGAAATTTTACTAATTTCGTTAATAGATGTTAATGAAGAGTCTATAATAAACGTTGGGTAATTTTCTTGAAGAACCGAATTAGTGTGTAAAGAAGATAAGCGAATTTTATTATGGAAGGTTGTTGTTTTTAGAGAGATTTTTTCTAATTCTTCTTTAACATTATCGTAGGAGATATCTTTATATTGATCAAGATCTTGTTCAACAAACATATTATCATCTTCTGAATCGTCATCGTTATTATCTGAAAGTTTTGTTAGATAAAACGCTAACATCTCTTCAAAATGTCTAATATCTCCTGAACATTTTAGAGCCAATTTTTGAATACGAAAAATATCCGCTTCAGATTGATTTGGTAAAATTTTATTAGATAATTTTATTAAATCAAAATTAGTTGGTTCTTCAAAATCCAATGTAGGTATTTTTTTATTTATTTGAAATTTCATATTACTTGTAGTTAGGAATATTGGAATAATATTAGGTTCTTTTAATAAAAATTTAATATATTCTGTTTGCAATGTTCTAGAAACCGTATCAAAATCTTTAATTATAATTGCACGTTTTGGATTTAAACCAAAAAATTGATCAATTCCCGATGTTGTGCTAATTTCTATAAATTCATCTAATGTTTCAAATTCCTGATTATAAAGCATACAACGAAATCCAGATTCTTTAATACATAATTTTAATAGAGTTGCTTTACCACATCCTATAGAACCTCTTAATAATATTATTGGTTTTGTATCTGAGGCATTTGCTAGAATATCCTTAATTATTCTGATATTTTTTTTATTTTTTATTAGATCTTGTGTTGTTTTTGGTTCGTAGGGTTTTAGTATAGGTTCTTCGATCTTTTTTAATTGGTTATTAAAATCAAAATCATCTTGTTCAAATGCTCTTTTGGATGTTATTCGCGACATGTTAAAGATTTGCTAGAGATTCGTTAATGTTTTTTTTTATTTATATTTAGTTTCGTTAATAGACACTTTAGTTTCGTTAATAGACACTTTAGTTTCGTTAATAGACACTTTAGTTTCGTTAATAGACACTTTAGTTTCGTTAATAGACATGATCCCGAAATTAATTAAAATGTTATCAGACGAAATCAAAAAAGAAGAAAATAAAGAGCATATTAAAAATGCATTAGATCCTATAACAAGTTATATCAATTTTTATTTTTATATTTTAGTTATTTTATTAATATTTATTACAATTTCTTCATTATATAATTCTTATCAAATATTTAATCTAACAAAAATTTAAAAACGTCAATAGTAGGACGTCAATAATTTATTACGTTATATAACTTAATTTATTAAGTTTTAAATCAATTAACAAATTATTATCTATTATTAGATGTCTATGACTAATAGCGGAATTAGTCATATCAATGAATGTTCCTATAAAGCCGATATTCTATTAAAATACCGTAGTTGTAAAAATCCAAATTTAACTATTAAATTATTTGAAATTATAGTACCAAATAAACGCAAGGTTTTAGTTTCTTCAAAAGACATCTCTGATAAAACTGACAAAACTGATCAAAAATGGTCTCGTAATGTCATGATTGATGATTCTAAAAAACACGAACCATTTGTCCTAGAAAAAATAGAAAGTTCCGAAAATGCTTGGAAACCTGTTAAACTCGATATAACGATTCCAAAACCCGATATCAAACAAATAACTGGAATTCTTAATAAAATTTCAAAAGAAAATTTTGAAAAGATGTTATTAGAGACGTTATCTCTTAACTATAAACATCCTGATATTATTGATCTAATTTTTACTAAATCAGTATCAAATGTTCATCATAGTGATCTATATGCTGAATATTGTAATAGATTAGATTTAAAGGATCTTTTAAATGAAATGTGCCTTGAGCAATTTAATTTAAAAAAACATAAAAATTTATGTAAATTCATTGGGTCATTATATAAAATCGGTTTGATAACTTTAATAGATCCATTTACTTCCTTATTAATTACGGATTTGCATGGTATGATTAATGGCATAACAAATCTCGAATTACTATTAGAATTAATTAAAACAATTGGACCAGAAAATAAAGAATTTGTATTTATATTAAAACATTTAGACGCAATTAAAGAAACTTTTTCTGTAAGACTTAAGTTTGCAATTATGGATGTCTTAGATAAAGTTCCTAAAAAGAAAAGGGTTAATTAATGTTAATTAATGTTTTCTAATTTTCTTTATTGATTTTTTGGCTTTTTTGGCTTTTTTTCCAAAACGCATAAAATCAAAATTTAATGATGGTGAAGAAGATTCTGAAAAATTATATGGCGTATTACCTCCATATCCACCATATCCACCATCTCTCATAATTCGTGCCCTTAAAAAATCATCACTCCCTCTTTGTCTGGGTCCTAATAGGTGTTGATACATTTGTTGTTGTTGTTGTTGTTGAGATTGAGGATTAGGGACTTCATAAAACTCTCTAGAAGTAAAATAACGATTAATGGTTGATAATTCTGATGGTGTTAGAGATTCTTTTCTACTTAATAATTCCATGATATTTTTATATTGTTCAGTATTTTCTAATTTCTTAGGATCTAATACATATACTTTATTATCTGGTGGGGTCATTGAATAACCACGACTAGATCTTTCTGATCTTGTTCTAACACTTTTTAATTCCCTTGATGTTTTTTCTAATTGTGCATTTGTTGCTGATAATTTAGATGAAAGTTTTGCTAATTGTTTTTCACATGTTGGTGCTAACTTAAAATTTTCAACCCAAGCCTTCATTACAGGTCCTCGAATTGTTTCATATAAATCACATAATTGAGGATTACTATAAGTATAAGATCTATTAAATTCTAATAGACCATTTCCAGGACCATCAAGAACATGTTTTATAATTTTATTAAAAAACTTATTATCCAATGTATTAATTTCTTCAATTTGTGGAATTGGTTTAATTGTCTCTAATGTCCAGTAATACAGATATTTATAAAAAAATGGCCCTAATTTTCTAAATAATTTATCTAACTCAAATTGTTGATTTAATTTATAATCCATTGACTGAATATCAATATCTTCTATCATATCACGGTCTTCTTCTGGTGTATTTTCATAATATAATTTGTGTTGTTTTTGAATATATTCTATAAATGCTGCACGTTCATCTTCATGAGACCAGAATTTTCCAATACCAGATTTTTGAGGAACATTAGATAATTGATTAAAGAAATCTAATGGACTAAAAAATGGTCTTTGAACCAATCTAATAGATAAATAATAACCGCATCCAAATGCTAAAAATGGTATTAATGCTTTAACTAGGACATCATGTTGTTTATCCTCTGAATAAAGACCTTTATAACTTGCTAAATTACATGGATTAGATTCACTTTGTAATAAAACTGCACTAGTTTTACCCTGAGTTTCTAAATATTCAAGAACATGTGGATCATCAGTATCTGCATATGCTATTTTAACCTGTTTTTGTAAATTTGATATGTTGCGTAATAGATCCTCTTCTGATTCTGTTCGACCAGTAGTTATTGAAGTTCTACCAGAAATTGCTCCATTGGAATTATTACGCCTTTCGGAATTATCGGATCTTGCACGAGATCTTCTTACCATTTCCATAGTGTCGTATGAAGGTCTTTTTTGATATAAATTAGAAACTTTTGAAGTATCTAGTTTTGCAACTATAGTTGGTGGTACTGGAAGTTGCTCTCTTTTATTTGCAGTTATATCATCAACCGTTAGTAGTGATAATTTTCTATTTACACTCTTTATATGATCAGTTGAGAAAGTTCTTTGTAATATAGGTAATCTAGGTGATGATAGTCCTGATTGTGGTTGTGATGGTGGTTGTGATTTTTGTGGTGATTTATAAATGGGTTGGAGAGTACCAGTTTGTTCTGGAGATCTTTCATGATGACAATTTGGACATACTAAATCATCTGTCAAATATCTTGTTTCATAAATACCACTACATACAGAACATTTTTCTGTTTCTGGATTAACACCAAATCTAAAATTTTGAATTTTTTTTCTAATTTTCTTTTTGCTTACTTTATAAGAAACCATTATTATGTTTTAATAATATCAAAGATATTTTTCGAAATAATATCAAAGATATTTTTCGAAACCCTTCAAAAATACTTTTATTATTTATCTTCGCTAATTCTTTGTAAAATTTTATCTCGGTTTAAATAAATTAAATGTCTTCCGAGAATCAACAAGTTTTTGGGGCTGTATTATTAGGGTCATTATTCGTTGGCACTATGCTAATTGCTAACAACCAACTAGCAAATAGAGAAAATTTCGGTAATATGGTATCGACTTCGGGTTCTGGTTCTGGTGTAAATCCAATTGCTCCTTATCCCGCTTATCCCCTAAATAAGCAAATGTATTCTAACGAGAGTCGTCAAAGGGCTTTAATGAATGCTTCACAAGCACCTAGATCAAATGTTCAAAGTAATAATATTTATGCTGGTCCTGATGGCGGAGTTCCAATGTCCCAAAATAACATTAATTTAAATACTTCAGGTGATCAACTACTTTCTTACCAACTTTATCAACAAGGTGCTAATGCTGCTACTCCAACTTTACAACAACTTCAATCAATTTCTGGTGAATCACAACAACAAACTGGATCTGGTTTAGGAACTTTAGATGGTGGTGTTTCATCCCAATTTGCCCCTTATAATGTCCTACCAGGAACAGGACCAGAACTTTATGATTCTGAATATCAAGCAGTAAATATCGGTAATCCTCGTGCTGAATCTATTAGCGCTTGTGCCCAAAATGCTCCTACTTTTGTAGCAACTTCTTTACTACCTAAACCAACAGTCCCCGGTCAAGATTCTTGGAATATTTCAGCACCACAAAATATCCTTGCTAACCAAAATTTTCTATCAAGCACTGAACAATTAGGTGTAGATACTGTTTTAAGTTCGCTAAGGAACCCTAGCCATGATATTCGCTCCACCATAGCGAACCCTATCAATATAGTAAGTCCTTGGATGAACACCACAATAAACCCAGACCTAGAGAGACGGCCTTTGGATTGTTTTATTCCCTCAGAAGGTATCTATTCTTGCGGTCCAACTGGCTGTAATGCTAATGGAACTTACATCGGACAATAACGAAGTTTTTATGGATTCGTTAAAAGATTTCTAAACAAAAAATAATAAACACTAGTTAATAATTTGTAAATATCAAAATATTAACTTCTAAAAATGATTACGCTTGCTTCTTCTAGAAAAGGTAATCAAAGTTCCTCTAAACTCAGCGAAAAAGAATTATATATGATTAGGAAATATCTATGAAACAAATTAAAAAGAACTCTAGAGTTCCTTAACTTATCCTAACATTATGATTAAAATACCAATCGAATTCAAAGAAATCGCGGAATTTTTTAATGAAACTATTGATCTTTTTATGACAAATAAATTATCTAGACTTGTCATAGATTTTGCTACTTTTGATAATCGAATAATTAATGATTTTTTAGATAATATTAAAGGTCATTATGATATTATCAAAAGTCATCCCGATCATAAACAATTTTTATTATACCCTAGACCCGTTAAAGTTTGTTGTTGTTAAGACTTAAGAAATCTTGTTAATGCGTTTTCCGATAAATTTTATAAAGATTGTTATTAATAAATGTCAGCACCAAAAAAAGAACATAAAGAATCCACAATAAAGCAGATTAAAAAAGCAGCGTCTAAACAAATTATTACTAAAGCCGCTAATACACCTAATAAAAAAGCATCAGTATCTAAAGAAATATGGAAAGATTTATTAGCGTCTAAAGATACTAAAAAATTAATTCAAAATACTTGGTCCGCTAAAGATCCTAAAAATAATAAAACAGATGTCCGAGCAATTATTAAACAATTATCACAAGAAGCGAAAAAAAATAAAAATAAATAATTTCTATTAATAACGAAAGATGTCTATTAAATCAATATTGCAAACCACTTTAAATGATTTTTATAATTCGAATGCATCTCAATGTAATACCCCTGATGTTAATTCTCAATCTATATCCTTTCGAGATTTAAATTTTGTTAATTGTCTAGTAGATTTTACCGATGAATCTAATTCAATAACTTTAGCCTCAACTGTATTATGTCTCCAAACAACCCCTAATACAACGTCCTTCACAAATAGTCTAGCAAACTCGTTGGCCGGTAATCAATCTGTTTTAAATAGTTTGTCAAATTTAGGTTCAAATAATGCAACAATTGCCACTAATATTACTAATCAATTAGATATTAATGGGATATCATCTTGTATAGAAACAGTTATTAATGATCAATCAATAAATATTAGCGGTGTATCAGTTTATTGTACCCCTGGCTCAACGGTTCCTGTAGATTTTTCAAATATTTCTAATAATTTATATGGAACGGTTGTTATGTCGTGCTCTAATAATGCTATAGATAATTTCGTTAATGGTTTAGATCAAACTTCACAAGCACCACAAACACCACAAACACAACAAACACAAGAACCAGCAAATATTCAAACGATATTACAACAAACTCCAGCACCATCGACAACCAATGTTCCGCTAATTATCGGACTATCTATAGGTTGTGTTAGTCTTCTGATAATAATTGTTATATGTATCACGGCTAATTTGGATACAAGTCAGCAAAAAGTAGCACCTTCGTTAGGGTTTAGTCGTAGAAAGCGAGCGATTTTTAATTAAAAAATTAATATCTTTTGTAGGGAATTCATAAAGAGGTATTATTTGACCTTGTTTCTTTGTATCTTTAAATGGTCCTTGTCTTTGAACAACATGTTCTATAAAAATATCCTTTAATGAAATATCATCAGGTTTCTTAATTGGATTATTAATAATACTATAAAATTCATTTAACGACATTTATTTATAGCAACAAAAATATATTAACTAATCGTTAATAAATATATTAACTAATCGTTAAAAATATATTAACTAATCGTTAAAAATATATTAACTATTATTAAAGATCATATGTCAGCAACAGTTTCTGAAGATGGTGTAGCAACTTTACAATTTTTTCCAGGGTTAGGTTATTCACATAATTCAGGATCAGCAGTAGGTGGTCTAGGGACTTCTGATACACCATTGCAATATTCTACTACTTTCTTCGGGAGTGATGTAAAAGGACTTTTACCACCAAATTTAACGTTTGGTATTCGTAGATCTTTAAAAACTCTAAAAAAAAAGAGAAAAAATTCGAGAAAATTTAGAAAAAGTCATAGAAGACACTTTAGAAGACACTTTAGTTTCGTTAAAAAACGTTAGTGGATATCCCAAAAATATTTAATAAGATCTCCGTATGTATCATTTATAAAACTTTCTCGGAGTGGGAAATAGGGATTTATCATATATGGTTTTATATAATTTCGATGTTGAAATACTTCATTTTTATAAGAAGTAAGAAGATTTGTTATATCTGCAATTAAACAACCAAACAACTTTTTTTGGTTTTTTAATTGTAAATGAATAGTATATCTATTTAAACCCATTGTATCATTTTTATAAAGATCAATCAATTCATTAGATTTTTTATAAATTTTTTCGAGATTTTTTAACATAGTTAATTTTTTTTTATTAAATACATAATATGGCGGATAATCTATTCTTCTAAATTCAACCATATCGTATCTTGACTGATAAATAGTTCTTGGAGCATAATTTGTAAAAAGATATTGATATACTATTATCGTTAATTCAATCGGCAATTGTTTTATTAAATTAGGGATTATTTCATAACGTTCATTTTGTGAATCATCAATATCTTTAAAGTGTATCAAAAGTAATTGAGAAGACATCTAAAGTGTCTTTAACGAAACTTTAATGTCTTCTAGACAAAAAACTATAAGGGTTAGTGTTTTTTCGTTTGTTTTATAATAAATATCTAGTGTATTATTGAAGAATATATGAACCCTTCACCAATTATTAAAAAATCTATTAACGAGTGCAAGCCCTCTATTAACGAGTGCAAGCCCTCTATTAACGAGTGCAAGCCCTCTATTAACGAGTGCAAGCCCTCTATTAAAGAGCAAATGATCTTTCTATTAAATTGCGTAATTGGTCGCAATAAATATCGGGAGACTTCTTTAGAATCCGTATTAGGTATCAGTAAATTTACAAATGAAAATATTAAATTAGAAAAATTAAATTATTTATTCAAAAATCTAAAAGAAAAATTTAATTTAAGCAATATAAACATTAGGTGGTTATCAAGAGATTATTTATGTCTCGAATTTGATTATATCTTATATTTTTTTGAGATATCTAATATTGGTAAGAAACATGTATCATTTACTGAAGAAGGTCAGAGATTTTATGATGATCCAATTGGCTTTATTTGTTAAAAAGAGCGTCAAATTTCGTCGAACCCTTAGAATGTCTCTGTGAAATTTTACCAAGAAACATACAAAACAATCTAAACAATCTAAACAACATTTTACTATGGTATCGAGAGCCTATGGCTATTATAAAATCGAACTATTTTCAGGCCGATTAGTAGTTCCATGCAAATTTATGTTGGCTACTGAAAATTCTGATGAAGATAAACGAATTCCTTTAAAACAAACATTTAATGGAAGGCCAGTTAGAACTATAAAAGTTCTCGCTGTTGATGATAAAGGTTCCGAAGAAAATAAAGAAAAAATTATCGAAGTTGCAGATGTTGAGCGTGTTATACAGTTTTCAGAAATTGAAAAGGCTGTTCTTCAGAATGGTCGCTATGTGAAAATATGTGAGTTTAAGGGTCTAGCAGAATTAATGGAAGAACATAACGAAAAAAAGTCAGATAGAAGTGTTGAAGTTGTTGGCTGTCATCCGATGTCCCTAATGATTTCACAAAGATTTAATGGTCGTCAATTTGTTTTATGTGCTGGAGAATCTTCTAAACCACCTACCGAAGCAAATATTAAAGTTTTTAAATGCCTTCAAGATTATCTTAAAAATTCTAATAAATATTTGCATATCAGATTTTATACTAGATGTGCAACGGCTCAAGAAATCGGGGCATTGTTTTGCGATGTTGATGGTAATCTCAGAATTAGTGGCCTTTTACCTGATATTGATTTAAAAGAAATTAACTTTCCTAAATATGAGGCTACTGTTGATGAAGCAATGACTAAAATGTTTGCTGAAAAGATGTCTAAAGTCTATAATGATCAACAAGAAAAACCTACTTACGATTTGCCATGGTTTTCAAGAATTAGAAAAGCATTGGAATTAACTGGAGCAATTGAAAAATACGTCGAGAAAAAAGTTTTAATAAGCGAAAAAGTAAATGCGTCATTGCTAGATACTTTAATGGATATTTAAGCGAAATGTTTTTAGCAGTTTAGCGAAATATTTTTGGCTTCGGCTAAAGCCTTCGCTAATAAATTATCGCAAAGACTTTAACAAATTTTTAAATACTCTAAGAATATTTCTAACAAACGTTATGTCAGAACTACCTAAACCCATTAGAAGACCTCGTAAAACTAAAGAACAAAAAATACAAGAAACCAATGAACAAAAATTACAAGAACTTATTGAATTAGAGAAAAAAATTATTGAAAAACCTATAAGAAAAACTCGACAACAAATTCAAGAAGCCATTGAAGAATTTGACGAAACTAAAGTATCTTTTAATGAACAACCAAAACCAAAACCTATAAACCTTATTAAAGCAGATGAATGGTATTTATTAGGGCAATTAAATCAAGAAATCTTAAAACATACTTTAGAAATTCTATATGAAGAAACTCTAAAATTTGAAAGTGGTTCTGCTGGTTATCCCTCAGTAGAATTATGTATTTCTATAGCATTTGATCGTGAAAAATCTGAACAATCCGATAAAAAAATTAAAGAAGATATTCTTCAAAAAGAATTAGAAATTTCATTAGAGGATCGCCAGAAAATTAAAGAAAAATTTTTGAAGAGATTTGAAGGTCTTTAACGTCTTTTAAAAATTATTTAACATATAAATAAAATCTACATAAATATTTAGTGATGCCTTCGGGTAATTTGCTTTTAAACATTTCATAGCGTCTTTTCGAATTCTATGTGAATCATATGCTATAAATATTGCAAAAATTATTACAGATAGATAAGTTATAATTTTATCAACTGTTAAAAATTCTTTAAGATCTTGTTCGTTATATATTATATTCCAAACACTAATAATTACAATGGAAATTAGAGAAATAAAGAGACCTGTTAGAATAAAATTAGAATATCTTTCTAAAAAATTTGAAAAATAAATAGAAATAATTGACATCAATAAAAGTAGTATAACAGTTTGTATAATACCATCATTAACTGTTTTATCTAAATGTTTATAATAAAAAATTGGTCTTAGTAAAAATGCTACTGACGCTAAAAGTATCAAATATATTGGGTAAATAATTATTGGTTTTTTAACAAATGTCATTATTAAGAGACATACTAAAACTATTATGAGATCTATGAGGAAGATCATCGAAGTTTCTGGAATTGTTATCTGATCATATAAATAAATAAATAATCTGGTTAGGAGATAACTAAGGGCTATATATAAATAAACATTCATTATATAATTTTTACATGAAGTTAATGAGCCATTTCTAATTGCTAAAAAAATTATTGACACTATTATAATTAGTGTTAGAGCAATAAAAATATTTTGATAAGTCATAATGACGTTAAGAGACATCTAATATATAAGAAGAAATTTTTAATTATAAAACTTTAAATTTTTCAATAGTAGTTTGTACTTTTTTAATAGTATTATTGATATTATGAAACCCTTCTTTCATATCTTCTCGAAGAATTTGCATATCTTCTTTAGCCTCTAATTTATTAGAATTAACGGAATTAGTTAAAACATCTAATGATTTATTCACAGAATTTGTGAGATTTTTTATTTGAGTATCATGAGTAATAACCATAGAATGAATACCAAATGTAAAAGAAACAATCGCTAGGGTTATTGGCCAAATAGCAAATTTAACAAATTCTCTGTATATTTCACTATTAGGTGTAAATGAAGTCGATAATTTTTTATTATATGTATTAGATTTTATACGTAATAGTCTAGAAAACATTGTTATCAATATTTAAAATAACTAAGGTCTTTTAATTTTTTAAACGAAAATTAACGTTTTTTAAAAAATATATAACGAACCTATTAATTAATAATTTTTAGAAACCCGAAGGTTTTTAGAAATTTTATTAAGGGCAAACCCAGGATCGAACTGGGAATATTACTTTAGAAGAGTAAGGTGATATCCATTTCACTATATGCCCATATGTTTAAAATTTGTATAACTCTCTCTGTCAGGATTGAACTGACGACTTACCGTTTTCACACTATTTTGTAACAGACGGTTACTCTGCCGCTGAGTTAAGAAAGAATTTTACATGGAAATTCCTCAAACACTTTCCACAAATATACTAAATAAATATTAAATTTAAATTAAACGCATCATTATACCTTAAGATCATTCATGAGACTAAAACTCTAATCATCATAAATTTTTTTCTTACATTCTTTAATTAAAGCCTGATATATTGATCCTTTAGTATTAACAACTGGACCTTTATAGAGAGACCAGCCATTATTAATAGATTCCTCAATTTCCGAACTATAATAAGCAAATTTATACATAGTTCCATTAGATTTTTCCAACTTTTCTAAAAATTTTTCACATTCGTTATCAGACACTTTAGTTTCGTTATCTGGCATTTTTAAATCTTATGTCTTAATTTATTAAATCTTAACAATTTTTTTGATAACTTTCTAGGCTTTTTTAATTTTTGTTTTTTAAGAGATCTCTTACCAAATCTTGGACCAACTACAAATTCATCCTTAATATATCTCCGTAATACAGGTGGTATCTGATTGATATGTCCTAACTGAACTATAGATTCTTCATTAACAATATAATTTAATCTTCGTTTTTGCCAATATATTTCTTTTTCTTCGGCTTCTTTACCTTTTAATTGTGCAGTTGTTATATTACCGTGCGCTCTAATAACATTATCATATGCAAAATTAATAGCAGACGATACTGCTACAGATGCAGCCGAAAACGCTAAGGAGGCAGGTGTCATTAGCATGTCTTCTACAGGTATCACTAATGTTATAAATAATGCTTGTGTTGCAAATGCTGCTGACAATGCTGCTGTCGATGCTGCTTGATCTACAACCATATTATCGTCGTTATTATCTAAATTTAAATGTGCTAGCCAAGCATTTTCATATAGATCACCAAATATATTAGGATCTTCGTTAGTAGCGAGACCTCTTAATAACCAATTATGGACTGCAGTTAATGCAACTTGTGGTCTATTATCATCTGGTCGTCTATTAATATATATTGGTAAAGATCTCTTAGCACATTCATATGCCCATTTGATAGAAATTAGATTAGTATCATAAACTCTAGATACTGTATTATTAATTACATAACAAAGGTGTCTTCTATCATTAATATTTCTAAATGCTTCATAAGGATCTTTATAGATATCACTTAAATGAATATCACCAAGTGCATTGGCAAATGAATATCCTTCTGTTATTAGAGACGAAACTAAAGTGTCTTTTAACATTTATTAAAAGTAAATAAATAAATCTTGATACTTTATATCAAAATATTTTTAATTTAATGGTAGCGTTCCAATAGAATTTAAAACCTGTTGGGAACCATTTAGATTTAACCAAAATAAACTAGATGATGTTGGTTTAATTGTTATAACAGTCGGTGCAAAAGTCCAATTATTACTAGGTTCTAATGTTATAATATTCCCCGAAATATTTTGAACCATAAATGAACTCGCTTGAAATAATGTATTCGTAGTTGAAAAATCTTCAATAGAATCTTTAGCGGCTCCTGAGGGATTTCTAACAATAAATCCTTGTTTTACATCAGATGCCATATAAGTATAGGCTGTTGTAGCAACGCTATTATCAAGAACTACCGGTAATATTAAAGAATCTGTTGCTTTATATGGAAGACTTGTTCCAAAGACACTAATTGTATTTTGAATGGTTGTCCCAAAATTAATAGCCTCTGAACCAACTATTAACGGATTTGTAAATGGTGTCGAATTAAACACTAAAGTTCCATTACTAGATCCTTCAAGGACATATACATTAATATTAAAGGCATTAGATCCCGCTAATAAATCACTAGATCTTGACCAAGCACCCGAAGATACTACATAAATACCATTTTGAGTAGCCGATGTTTGGTTTTTTACTAAGATACGATCATTTACTGTAGAAACAACCGAATCAACAGTTTGAAAATTTGTTAATAGTATATTGGTTGTTGTTGCTAAAAGGACTGTAAATTTAGTTGGTTGAGGTTCTTGAATTCTACTAAAAAACGGAGACATATATGCCATCGACCAACTAATTGAATCTATATTAATTGATACCGCTTGTTGGTTAAATGTTTTATTAGTAATTATTAGGCGAGCATTAAGAGTATAATTAGGGGGAACAAGAATATATGGAACGCTAATATTAGTTGCTGTTTTAAATGTTATGCCGGTATTAGGAGTTATTTGTATATAAATATTTTGAGTATTACTATTTTGCATTACGAATTTTGTTATAGATCCAACAACGACCCCTGGAAAATTTTGAATAATATTTACAGCCGTATCAGTTAGATCAATTAGGGTGCCAGTTGTTAATGTTAGAGAATTTCTTAATATTATTCCATTGACCATTTGAAAACCTGTATAAAGTTGCGAAGTATCTGAATTTAATGTTGTTTCTGTTAAACGTTTTGCATAATCATCAACATAACTTTTCGTAGCAATATCTAATTGATTAATTGGGTTATTTAAATTATTAATAGTAGAAGACGCAGCACTAGAACCAACTATACTAAAAATTCCATCAGTAAATGAAGCACCGGCAGATCCATTTATTGTTAAAGTAAATCCATCAAATAATAAATTTGGGGATCCACCAAACACTGAATTATTATTATATTGAATAGAACCAGTTGTACCACCTGCAAATGTTGTATTATTTACGTATTCGACTGTTGCAGCATCTTGATCATTTATTGGAGGATAATTTAAATTAGATAATTGACCGTTTGTTAAAATCGCTACATAATCGGTTATTGATGCTGTATCTAAATTAGCAGTTCTTAGTAGGATATCCTCATTATAATCAAATGAACTCGAACCAGGAATTAGAGGTGCTACTGCAATCGGTTGCATAGTTGTCGAAGTTGTTGATAGTTGTTTAAAGATATCTAATAAATTTCTAAAAAGTTTTTAACAAATTATCTAAAAAGTTATCTAAAAGTTATCTAAATAGTATTTAAAAATCCTAAAAATATTATAACAAATTATAATATTTTTCTCTTTTTTTCGAAACTTTAATAAAAATTTCTGATAATTAGCGACCATAAAACTTATAATAGCACAATTTATTTCTAGGCTCTGTACACTATTACTTATTAATATATCTCTAACTACCTGATCATAAGTCTTAATAAATTAAGATATAATCCAATTCAATGTTTAAATATTGCTGTATGAGCCAAATATCTTCTACTAGACGCATTTTTTAAATATTTCATTTTAAATTTAAAGTTGCTGTCAACGTCTATTAAGAAAACTAACAAATCTTAAGTAAGGGTGTTTCAAATCCACCAACATCATTGGCATGATTAATGACATATATTGGCTCCCCTCTACGCTACACCTTAAAATTTGCTAGAAATGACTTAATAAATTAAGTCCTGAACTCATTAATTTTTTTTAATCATAAAAAAGATAATTGCTGTTAGAGTTCATATATTTACTAGGGATATTCTAGGGTAAATTTAATTTTGTTTTATTTTTTCGATAATTTCGATAATTTCTGGAGTTAATTGATATCTACTTAAAAT
>Ga0302300_1000361_pt1 | contig 33277 bp, 30 predicted proteins | sample III_Palsa_E1_1_FD_198756 | JGI IMG/M metagenome (GOLD analysis project Ga0302300, IMG submission 198756) | Peat permafrost microbial communities from Stordalen Mire near Abisko, Sweden - III_Palsa_E1_1 | ecosystem: Environmental > Terrestrial > Soil > Palsa > Peat permafrost | place: Sweden...
TGAAGCAAAATCCTTTACTTATATTTAGGTATTTTTGGATTATAATGAATTTTTTATTATAAATGCAAGTTTTTTTATTGTAGTTTTAAAAATTATTTAATTTTTCTATCTTGCGCTCAACTAAAAAATTGATTAAATCACTTTTGGCACTGAGGAGTGATACAAACAATCATTAGATAATGTAGCAAAAAAATAGAAAGTCAGGTATTATGCACTACTTTTTCTTGGGGAGGGGGTGCAAGAAAGTTATTGCGCTTGCTTTTTATGCAAAAAACATGATATTGTAGTTTTTTATAAAAATTTAGAGGAGATGCCACTATGCCTTTTACAACCAATAAGTCCATCGCTATGGATACTGACATTAATAAACATATTTTAAGTTATATTAATAAAACTTCAGCTTTTTTTAATTTTGCTGCAGTATCAAAAGAAGCGAATAGTGTAGTTACATCAATGATACATACTTGCCCTCCTTTATATCAAAATTTTCCACTGTTAAGTCAGACATGGGATGAATTAACGACATGGGATAAATTAAAGAAAGATGAAAAACTTTATATTTGTTCCAATGACTTTATTGAAAACCTTTGGATGGATGTTTCCGAGATAGTTCCAAAGCTTGAAATAAAAGAGGAAGATGATTCAAAAGAAATGATTTCATTAATGCTTTCTTTTAATGAAAAAAACTTAGCCCAATGTATTAATTTACTAAAAAAAACAAATGAAGCTGAATTTAATAAGTTGCAAGCTAGCATTATGGACCGAATTATAAAACTTGCAGAATATTTACCGTTAGGAATATACTTAAAATCTGAAGTTATGGAAAAAGAAATTTATAATCGACGTAAGGATGGATATAGCATTACGAGTCTTAATGACGAATATAAAATGCTGAGCTATTTGCGATTTGGGTTATCGGCTCTTGAAATAAATAACCTTACTCAAGACCGATGGGGTGAAAAACTGCCCGGTCTCATTTTTGGGCTTAAATTGGGTTTTTCTTACGCAAGATCTAAGGAAACACCTTCATATAAATTAAAGGCACTAGCACTAGGGTTATCTGAAGAGCAAATAGCACATACTAATTTTCAAGCATACCATTTAGATACACTTTTACCTTTATTGAATGAAAGTTCTTTTAAACAAGCTGCAGAACTTTATGAAAATATTATTGGCTTAAATAGTTGGCAATGCGAAGGTTTTTGTAAATATCATTTAACAATAGCTCAAGTAATTGATGCCCGATTTACCTATGGCCATCTTAAAAGTATGCAAAAAGGATTTCCCTATGAGACCATTATTAATATTGATAAAGACAAGCTAGACAATCATGAAAAATATTGGGAAGGCAGAATGGACGTGTTAATGATATTATCCAATATACCAACCACTCAAGTCAGTACTTCACGCACTCTTAAACAATAAGATGTTACTTAATGCCTTGGGGAACACAATAATTCCCCAAGGCATTTTTCTATTAAAAGCTTTTCTTAGCCTCTACAAAACGGTGCAAAATAAGAAAATTAATTTAAAGAATAAGATAGTAAGTCAGTCAAATTATTATATAATATAGACGGATGCACACAAAACCATTAAACTATAGATTAAAAGTTGTAAAGTCATAAGGCAAGCTACTTATTATATTTTTTCATATTGATGTGCAAAAGAGGTACAGATAATTCAATGCGAACTTCCAGTTTATTATTAGCCACTTTAAAAGAAACCCCCAATGATGCTGAAATTACTAGCCATAGACTCATGCTAAGAGCAGGCCTTATTCGAAAATTAAGCTCTGGTCTTTACAACTGGCTACCACTAGGTTTAAAAATATTGCGTAAAGTAGAGGCCGTAGTTAGGCAAGAAATGGAAGCCATAGGTGCCCAAGAAATACTAATGCCTGCTATACAGCCTGCCGAATTATGGCAAGAAAGTGGTCGCTGGGAACAATATGGCCCTTTAATGTTAAAAATGCAGGATAGGCATAAACGGGAATTTTGTTTTGGCCCCACCCATGAAGAAGTAGTGACCGATTTAGTGCGTAAAGAAATTAAAAGTTATAAGCAGCTACCTTTATGTTTATATCAAATTCAAACTAAATTTCGCGATGAAATAAGGCCGCGTTTTGGTGTTATGCGCGCCCGCGAATTTATTATGAAAGATGCTTATTCTTTTCACTTAACTGAGGCGTGTCTACAAAAAACTTACCAAGCCTTTTATGAAGCTTATACAAAAATATTCACCCGCTTAGGTTTACAATTTCGAGCTGTATTAGCAGATACTGGCGAGATTGGGGGAAGCCAATCCCATGAATTTCATGTTTTGGCAGAAAGTGGCGAAGATTTAATTGTATACAGCAAAGAAGGCACTTACGCTGCCAACCTTGAAATGGCAACTGCGGCACCTGGTGAGACGAGTTACAAAACTGTTCCTCAAAAAGCAAAGGGCATTATGACCACGCCCGGAATAAAATCAGTATCTGAACAAGCCCAACACATGCAGTTACCGGTATCTTCTATACTAAAAACTATTCTAGTAAAAGGGAGCAATGAAAACACCGTGGTAGGGCTTTTATTGCGTGGCGATCATGAAATTAATCCCATTAAAGCAGAAAAATTATCTCAAGTTTCAAAACCGTTAAGTTTAATTAGTCCAGAGGCTGTGCTAGCACTTACTGGAACAGTCCCAGGCTTTATAGGCCCAATCAATTTAGATATTACTTTTATCGCCGATGAAAGTGTAGTGAGCATGAGTAATTTTAGCTGTGGTGCGAATGCAAACGACACCCATTACATTAATATAAATTGGGATAGAGATTTACCGCTCCCCCTGCTAGCAGATATTCGTAAAGTAGTAGAAGGAGATAAAAGCCCAGATGGAGTTGGCACTTTATCTTTTTTACGCGGTATAGAAGTAGGCCATATTTTTCAATTAGGCACTACCTATAGCGAAGCCATGCAAGCGCGTGTTTTAAATGAAACCGGAAAAACGCACACTATGACCATGGGTTGTTATGGTATTGGTATTTCTCGCATTATTGCAGCAGCAATCGAACAAAATCATGACCATAAGGGCATATTATGGCCACAAGAGATGGCTCCTTTTCAGCTTGCACTAATACCTATAAATTATTATAAATCTAAGGCTGTAAGATTAGCAGCCGATGCATTATATCAACAATTATTACAAGCAGGAATTGAAGTAATATTAGACGACAGAGACGAACGAGCGGGTACTTTATTTGCTGATATGGAATTAATAGGTATACCACACCGTTTGGTTTTAAGCGACAAAACACTAGCAAATAATAGCATTGAATATAAAAATCGCAAAACAGATGCAGTGGAAGATGTAAAGTTAGATTTTATACCTCACTTTATTAAGGATAAGCTCAATGGATTTAAGCCCCTTCACTAACATTAGTATTTGCATTAAGCATATTGTAGAGCCTGTAGACGATAGTTTAGTTTTTACATTAAAAAATGTAGTTAAATTACTAAGCGCCCGGGGGCATCATTTACTTATAGAGCCTCAGAGCGCTCATTTATTGCCTGAATATAATTTTGAAGTAGTTTCTTTAGAAAATATAGCAGATAAAGCTGATTTAATATTGGTTATTGGAGGTGATGGTAGCTTATTAAATACAGCGCGCGCTACTATTAACAAAAATGTGCCTATCTTAGGACTCAATCGGGGGCGTTTAGGATTTTTGACAGACGTTGGCCCTGAGGATTTACATTCTCAACTCATCCCAATATTAGAAGGGAAATACCAAGAAGAATTGCGTTCTTTATTAACAGTTAATGTATTTCGTCATCGTGCTCCTTTTGCTGCTTCTCTAGGCTTAAATGATGTGGTACTCCATAGCGGCGGCGTAGGTCGTATGATTGAATTTGAAGTTTTTATCGATGCAGTCTACGTATTTAGGCAAAGAGCAGATGGAATCATTACGGCAACCCCTACAGGTTCTACCGCCTATGCTTTATCAAGCGGTGGCCCTATTTTATATCCGACTTTAAATGCTTTCGTGTTAGTACCCATGTGTGCCCATACTTTGAGCTCAAGGCCTATTGTAATTGATAAAAAAAGTATCATCGAGTTAAAAGTTGCAGAGTCCAATGCAATTTCCTCAAAGCTCAGTATCGATGGACAAATTCATGTGGATATATTGCCCGGTGATAGTATTACCATTACCCAACACGACAATGAGTTAAGGCTCATTCACCCTATTGATCATGATTTCTTCTCGGTATTACGGGAAAAACTAGGGTGGAGTACTGATTTAACTTCTAATCGTTGGAGTTCCCCACTTCAGGAGCAAAGCCATGCTAAACCACCTGCAAATCCATAATTTAGCCGTTGTTAAAGAACTCAATTTAAATTTTAAAAGTGGCTTAAGTATACTTACTGGCGAAACCGGTGCTGGAAAATCTATTTTAATAGATGCCTTAGGGCTTACGCTTGGGGAACGCGCTGATCCTAATTTAATACGAGCAGGGGCCCATCAAGCTGAAGTAACTGCTATTTATGACATCACCCGTTACCAAGATGTTATGGAATGGTTACATGCCCAAGAATTAGATGCCGCTGAAGAATGTATTATTCGACGTACTATAACCACCGATAGCCGTTCTCGTAGTTATATAAATGGACGCGCCGTTCCTCTCACGCAACTACGTCAATTAGGTTTACTGCTCCTTAATATTCATGGACAACATCAACATCAGGCCTTACTAAAGCCAGAACATCAGCGACAATTGTTAGATCAATACGCCAGTCATACTAAACTATTAGCCCAGGTTAAAGAAGATTATTTAAGCTGGCATACCCTTTATAAAGAACATAAAGCTTTAAGCGGGCACGAATTGCAAACTGAAAAATTAGAATTATTACAATATCAACTACAAGAATTAATTGCTCTTAACTTAGAAGAAAATGAATTAAATAGCCTTAATATTGAGCATAAAACCCTGTCACATGTAGGGCAGCTTATGCACATTACCCAAGCTATTAAAAATGAATTAAATCATGAAACCGATGAAGATATACCGGCTGCAATTTACCGTTTAATGAATCAATTACATACTATTGTAAACATAGCACCTAGCTTAAAATCAGTGCATGAATTGTTAAGCAACTCTATAGTTATGATAAAAGAAGCAAGTGATGAATTAGAAAATTTTACTAATACTTTAAACGATGATCCCGAACGCTTAAATACCATTGATGCCCGTTTAACAGAAATACATGCTTTAGCACGTAAACATCGGGTGTCTCCAGAAAACTTAAAATTACAATTTGAAAATTTACAAAGAGAAATAGATATTTTAAGTAAAAGACACGTTCGCTTACAAAGCTTGCAGGCTGAAATGGATGCCGCACGCTTAAAATATGATCATTCTGCCCGTCTATTAAGTAATAGTCGCAAAGCCGCAGCAGTAGACTTACAGCAAAAAATCATGAAGCGTATGCAAGATTTAGACATGAAAAAAGGCAAATTCGAAATTCAATTTCATGAAAAAGTAGATTTAATTCATCCGCAAGGTTTTGATGAAGTAGAGTGTATGGTGACAACCAACCCTGGACTGCCATTACAAGCACTTCGTAAAATTGCTTCAGGGGGTGAATTATCTAGAATAAGTCTTGCTATACAAGTGATTACTGCTGAAAAAGTCACTACTCCAACGCTTATATTTGATGAAGTTGACGTAGGCATTAGTGGTAAAACTGCAGATATTGTAGGCTCTCTTATGCGTAAAATTGCTCACTCTACGCAAGTATTATGTGTGACCCATTTATCGCAAGTGGCAGCATATAGTGAACATCACTTTAAAGTGGAAAAAATCCAAACCAATGATTCTACAACTACTTCTATAAAAGAATTAGGATTAAGCGAAAAAATAAATGAGATTGCCCGTATGATGGGGGGCGCTAAAGTGACCCCACAAACTTTAGCCCACGCTAGTGAAATGTTAGAAAATATATCCGTATAAAAAATTCTTGAAAAATATATACCATAATGATACTATGCCATTAAATTAAATAACTCATTTCCCGGGATGCCTATCAATACTTCATTATTAAATATTTGCAAAGATTGCAGTCAAGAAAATCTACTTATACTACAAAATTCAAGCTATTCTTTTGAAGAAATAAATGCAATTGATGAAGCGACTGGCTTACGCCCTATTCATTTTATATTACAAGCGCCTATTGCTGATGCCTCTCGATTTGCCTATCTCGAGGCGTTGCTCCTGCAACAAGCTGATCCACGGTTAACCACCCTAGCCGGGGTTACGGTGACAAGCCTTATTGAAAAATTACCTAAAAAAATCAAGTACATATTACAGAACTAGTTACCTTGGCGACGAGAAATTTTGTTCTTCAAAAAGAATTAGATTTACTCATTACCAATATCAAAGCTACAAATCAAATTACTGATTATCCATTTACGAAACCGATTATATTTATAGGAGAGGATCATAGTACTTTTGCTCCCTTACATTTATTGAACGAAATTGATTGGCAAAGCTATGGTTACCATCATATGTGTGTTGAGCTCCCCTTTGATAGCGAGCTGAATTTGGAGAAGATGCTTAGTAACGATTCCCGCGGAATAGATAATGTGAGCGTATACACTGAAATAATTCAAAAAATTATAGCCGATGACTTTTATTTTACGACGCCTATAACGCAACGTACGGCTCAAAAATTTTATAATACCCTCTTACAAAACACTCAAGAAAGTAAAAAAGACAATGTTGAAACCTATGTATTAAAAGGGCTTAAAAATTTTAGATTTCCTTTTGCCATCAGCTTATTATCAAATCTCGCTAAAAAAGGATTGACACTTCATAATATTGACGTCAGATCTTCACACGCTACCTCAGGCAATGCAAATGGCTCAGCACTTGTAAACCTGGGGTTTGCCTACGGTATTGCGATTCAATTATTACAACATAAAACGCCTATGATAAATTATATGGGGCAAGCTCATTTGTTGCCAGTTACCGATAAGGTACAAAAAATATTTCAGGAGTTCTTAGGAATTTCTCTACCCATAGTAAAACTATTTCCCTTTGAAAAAAATGATTGCTTCCAACAATCGGGAGTCAAATGTTCTGCAGAAGTGAGTTCATACCTTGCTTGTTCATTTGCCAATGAATTCCCAACTTTAGAATATTTAGCCTCTAAAAATGTATTATTATTAGATTATTCCTCACAAGAGCAAGCAAGCATTGCCAATCAAAAAGTAATTGCAGCGGTAGAAGATACTGCACACGCTTTACTGCAAATTAATACTGCTTTACAACAAATAGAAACTTTACAGATGGCCCTTAATTACCATCTTAATAAAGTCCCTTTTATATTTAATTTTTCAGCATCTATTAAGAGTAAAACTAAGGGATTCAATGCCTACATGGCGAATAGTCAAGTTTTATCTAAGCTAGAAAATAACTTTGAAGATACTATCAATAAAAAAATTATAAAACTTTTTGAAAACGCATCCTATTGGTTGGGCCGCAAACCCACTGACATAGAAATAACTTTTGATATGAAGGTAAAAACTTTTGGGGCGGTAATTGATTTAAAACCTAGAATAAATTCTATGCTCCTTAATGCTGCTAGCCGGCAATGGGCTCCGCCGCAGCTACTCAGTGCAGTACCATCAAGTGTACCCATTGAGGTTTTAGAAGATGAACCTAAGCAGGACAAAATAAAGCCTTAAAGTATCCTTGAAAAATAAAGTACTCGAGAATTTTTATTGCCCATGACCAAGTGGATTCTTATCTAAATAATCATTAATAGTAGTTATTACATCCCCTGTGGACAGCAAGCCATCAGTGATATTATTAAAGGCAAAGGTAATTTCTTTAGCTCTTAAATCCATTAATAATTCATGGTCCATTGCATATTCAGTAACTATATTAAGTAAGGCTGAAGGCAAAATTGCTGCTTCTTCTTTCAGTAGTTTATTAATTGGATTTAACAAATCTTGTAGCTCATTTATTTTTTCCTCTAAATCATATGCCGGTACTGCATCATCACTAAGCAGACCTTTTTCGGTTATATGCTGAAGCACATCATAATTCGCCATTTTATAAAAATGCAATGCATCAAAAAGGTTTTTTTCAATCCCGATTCCATATTCATAAGCTCTACCTATTAATAAATAGCTGAGAGGATTTTTTTTAGCAATAGTTTGCCTATAAAGTGAAAATGCTTGATATGCATTTACCTCAAACCCAATACCGAATTCAAGGCAAAGTCCTAATAGACAGGCTACTCTAGGATCGAGAGGAGCATTTTCTTCAAGCAAAGGGGCCAAGCTGTTAATTTTTTCTAACAAATAATTTTTTTCATTGGGCGCTACATCCTGCCATAAATTTAGTAACTTTGTGACGCAAGAACCATCAGATAACTTAATGCCTTGCAAACAATAATCTATGGCTTTATGCAAATTTTTAGATAGACCAGCCCTCCTCGCAAAATGTTCACTAAGATAAATATCCATCAATAAACTACAAACCACTCCAAAATATTTTGAAGTCTCTTCAAGATAAATAATTGCGATTGCTTTATCTATATTAAAGTGGGGCATCCCGCATAATGAGTACCCCCCTAGCATACATTTAGCAAGGTATGCATAAGGCTCATTTTGAGCTTGTAAAAATTTTAAATTCTCAATTGCAATGTTTATTATATTCTCATCATTACTAGTGCAAGATAGTTGGTATATAAAAAATTTTTTAGGTAGACTTTTTTCATTTTCTAAAGCATGCATGTGCTCTACAGTTATATCGTTTGGCTCCATATCATGAATTTTTTTTATATCTATATAAGAAAATAAATTATTCGATTTAAGATAATAAATATGCGCCATATTTTCATCTATTGGAACCCCATATCCCATATCCCATATCGTAGCATTGAGCAAGTATAAAATAAATAAAATCATCAATAGGTATGCCTTGAAATTCGCATTGCTCAATGATGACATTAAGACAGAATACGGCCGTATTAGGATAGTAATCCGTACCTAAAGCGTTGACTTTACAATACTGCAACAAAGCTTCAGCCATATAATTATTTGGTTCATCGTCAACCAATTTTTTTAAGGTATTGTAAGATCTTGCGAATTCATCTTCATCAAACGTTTGCATTGAAGCTAAAATAGTATATATTTTATGGTTTTTTTTGTTAAAAAAATATTTTTCAAATTCTTTTAACATTTGCAGGGTCTGTATATTCAGCATTTAATACTCACCTCCTTTTCGATTAAATTAGCAAGAAAACATTTAACGTATTGTAGACTTAACTCGGGGTCATACACTTATGACAAGCACCATAAATATATAAACTATGATCGCGCTTTTTTTTAATATTTACAAGGTTTTTATTTAAATTCAACAAGGCTGACGTGCAAAATTTCATGAAGGTATCTAAATAATTCATCATCATCGCAGGCGGCACTTACTTGAAGACCATTTCAGGCATCCTTAGAGCATTTAATTTTTTGTAACACATTTTGTATATAGATGTCTTTATATACCTATATTTTATAGAGTTTTTTCTAGCACGATATTCATCTTCTGACAAAGTAACATCCACAGCTTAATGTAAAACTTTTTATTATCCAAGGCGAACGGATAACCTGAGCATGTGGCAATACATCTTGAGTTAAGCTAGAGATAAAATAACGCTCCACCTAAACTGCAATCAATACTATGCTCCTTAATTCTTATAGCCGGCAATGGGCTCCGCCGCAGCTACTTAGTGCAGTCCCATCGAGTGTCCGCATTGAGGTTTTAGAAGATGAACCTAAGCAGGACAAAATAAAGCCTTAAAGTATCCTTGAAAAATAAAGTACTCGAGAATTTTTATTGCCCATGACCAAGTGGATTCTTATCTAAATAATCATTAATAGTAGTTATTACATCCCCTGTGGGCAGCAAGCCATCAGTGATATTATTAAAGGCAAACGTAATTTCCTTAGCTCTTAAATCCATTAATACTTCATGGTCCATTGCATATTCAGTAACTATATTAAGTAAGGCTGCAGGCAAAATTGCTGCTTCTTCTTTCAGTAGTTTATTAATTGGATTTAACAAATCTTGTAGTTCATTTATTTTTTCATCTAAATCATATGCCGGTACTGCATCATCACTCAGTAGACCTTTTTCAGTTATATGCTCAACCACCTCTTGACTCGCCATTTTATAAAAATGCAACGCATTAAAAAAGTTTTTTTCAATTCCAATACCATATTCATAAGCCCTACCTACTAATAAATAGCTAAGGGGATTTTTTCTACCCATAGTTTGCGTATATAGTGAGAATGCTTGAGGCGCATTAGCTGCAAATCCAATGCAAAATTCAAGACAAAGACCAAGGAGGCATGCTAAGTTATGGTTAACAGGAGTCTGTTCCTCAAGAAAAGGGGCTAAGCTATTAATTTTTTCTAATAAGTAATTTTTTTCATTCGATTCTACATTCTGCCATAAATTTAACAACTGGGCTGCACAAGGAACGTTAGTTAATTTAATGCCTTGCAAACAATAGTCTATGGCTTGATGCAAATTTTTAGACAGACCAACAGATTCGAAATTATTTGCAGTATAAATTGACACCCAAGCATTACAAGCACCCCCCCAATATTTTGCAACCTCTGCAAGGTAGGCAACTGCAGTTGCTATATCTACATCAAATTGAGGCCTTTTATGTATTGAGAAAAACCCTAGGTAATACTTTGCAATGTTTGCAAAAGGCTCATCTTGAGCTTGTAAAATTTTAAAATTGTCAACTGCAATTTTTATTATATTCTCATCATCATTCACGGTGGCTAAAGAACATATAAATATTTTTTTTAAAAAACTTTTTTCATTCTCTACAGCATACAAATGCTCTAAGGTTAACTCTTTTGTCTGCATATTTTCCATTAACTGTAAGTCTAACATAGAAAATAAATTATTAGATTTAGCATAATAATTTAGTGCCATATTTTTATCTTTTGGGACCCCATATCCGTGAACGTAGCATTGAGCAAGTACAAAATAAATAAAATCATCAACAATAGGTACACCTTGTGATTCACATTGCTTTATAAGGGTATTTAGGCTGAATACGGCGGTATAAGGATAGTAATCCGTGCCTATAGCTTTGACTTTACAATATTGCAGTAAAGCTTCAGCAATATAATTATTTGGCTCATCATCAACTAATTTTTTAAGTACCTTATAAGCTTCTTCGACTTTTACTTCATCGAAAGTTTGCATAGCAGCTAAAATATTGTGTATTTTATGATTATTTTTACCAAAAAAATATTTTTCACATTCTTTTAACATTTGCAAGGTTTTTATATTAAGCATTTGAACCAATCTTCTTTTAACTCGAATTATAAACAAAATATTTTAATTATTTAAGACTTAACTGGGGAGCATACACTTATTACAGCTGCCATAAATATATAAACTATGATCGCGCATAGTAAAATTAAATTGTAAAGCAACGGCTTGCTGTCGTTCTTCAATGACATCATCTACAAATTCTTCGACATGACCACATTTTATACAAACTAAATGATCGTGATGTAAGCCATCATCTAATTCGAATACAGAATGTCCGCCTTCAAAATGATGGCGAATGACAATCCCTACTGCTTCAAATTGGGTTAATACTCTGTAAACGGTTGCCAGGCCAATATCATCCCCTAATTCTATTAGCGCTTTATAGATATCTTCAGCACTTTTGTGCCTATTATCGGCTTCTAATATTTTTAAAATTTTTAAACGGGGGGTGGTAACTTTTAATCCAACTTTCTTTAATTCGGCATTACTCAAGATTTTTGGCTCCAATGGCTGTGCAGCCTCTTTATAATCGGTTATGATAACTGCAATTTTAAAGAAAATACATTCTATATTTTGCAATAAATTAGAGGACTAACTTATGAAGTTAAGCTACACTATACGACTTTTAACCGCCAGCCTTATCATGAGCGGCATGCTTATAGCGTGTACTTTCCCTCCCCGTCTTTATCGTATCGATATTCAACAAGGTAATCGTATTACTCAAGAAATGGTAACACAACTTAAAGTAGGTATGACTAAAGAAAGAGTTATCCATTTGATTGGCTCGCCCGCTCTAGAGCATGCCTTACTTCCTAATCAATGGGAATATTATTTTTATCTTAAACCAGGAGGGAATGGCGAACCTATCATCGAAAAACGTTTGCGCTTAACTTTTAATAATAAAGATATTTTAGAACATATCGAAAAAATTAATCTTTAGCATTCTTCACTTGAGCTTCTCTTCTTATTTTGCGAGAAGCTTGAGGGCTTAAGAGTAAAGCACGATATATTTCGATTCTATCGCCCGCGTTTAGGATATGTGCCTTGCTTACTATTTTACCAAAAATTCCTAATCCCTTGGGCAATATTTCTATTTCAGGATATTGCTCTACAACTTTACTGTGTTTTAGAGCATATTCCACTGTCGAGCCTACAGGGACAGTCAGCGGTAATAAAATTTGCAAGCGTGGGGAAACATAGGCAATTTCAATAGGAATAAAAATCAGCTTATCCATAAATATTTTTAGCTCTTTTGCAAAAAGCATTGACTAATTCATCTGCTAATTTACTGGCTTTTGCATTAAAAGCTAAAGCAATTAAGCCATTATTGAATTCATATTCTATATTAAATATAATTTTACATCCCGCCTGCCCTATAGATTCAAATTGCCAAAATCCTGTTAAATTTTTAAAAGGGCCTTCCAGTAATTTCATTTCAATTCTGGCAGGTGGAAATAATTGATTATGGGTAGTAAAGCTATACAGCATACCGGCTTTTTTAAAAATTAAACTAGCATTCACACTATCTACGGTACGACTTTTTATTATAGTTTGCACACAGCCTTTTATAAAATCAGGATAAGACTCGATGTTATTCACCAAACTAAATAGTTGTTCGGGGTTATAAGGTACAATAGCGGAACGTTTGATAGTTTTCATAAAAGCGCTTTAATTTTATAACAGCCATGGAATTTTGGCAATTTCAGTCCAATACGTTATACTCCTTGTGCTATGAGTAAAACTAATCAAAAAAAGACATCCCCCAATACTATTGCGGTTAACCGCCAGGCCCGTCACGATTACACTATTGAAGAACGGCTAGAAGCAGGTGTGGCGCTACAAGGCTGGGAAGTTAAAAGCTTAAGGGCAGGTAAAGGTCAACTTACCGATAGCTATATTGTTATTCGTAAAGGGGAAATTTGGCTATTAGGCTCTCATATAGCCCCATTAATTTCGGCTTCTACCCATGTACATGCAGAAAATTCTAGAACGAGAAAATTGCTCTTACATCGTAAAGAAATTGATAGACTTTCGGGTTTGGTACAAAGAAGTGGGTACACCCTCATTCCCCTGTCAATTTATTGGCATAATAATAAAATTAAATACGAAATAGGCCTCGCCAAGGGCAAACAACAACACGATAAACGCAATGCCGATAAAGAAAAAGACTGGCAGCGCGAAAAAGCGCGTATGTTCAAACATAAAATCTAATTTGCAATTAGGTATTAAACTTAGCTATACTGTTGTATTAAATATAACATTTTCACGGGGGCGACATGGCTTCGACGTGAGTGGCAAAGCCCAAGGTGCATGCCGAGTAGGTAGCTTAATCTCGTAAATCTTAGCTGCAGGCATATAATTGCCAACGACAACAACTTCGCCGTCGCTGCTTAATACCCAGTAGACTGCCCTCTGACCAGAGTTGTGCTTATGCATCTGCAATCAGGGGTCGATTCTCATAAGATCGTAACCGTCTTGCCCGAAGAACTGGTTATTAAAAATTAGGGATCGCTTTTAAATGTTCCTGCCTACCGGGGATTTAAAGGCTAAATCTAATAGATAGGACTAAGCATGTAGATCTGAAGGTAGAGTGCTTGCGGACGCGGGTTCAATTCCCGCCGCCTCCACCAATGTAAAACATTATTTAAAGAAATCTTTAAAATTTGCAATCATCTCCAATACCATAATATACATACTATTGGAGATTAAAAGATAAAATATTCGGAGGTTCCCCGTATTGTCAACAAAACCTCTGATTTTTTAAATTACTGACGTGCTTTTTTACTGCTGGATTCTGAAGAAACTTTATTTTCGTCCCCTGTAATACTGCCCTCTTCCAGCACAGAAGCTACAGCCTTATTTTTTTTGTAAGCCTTCGTTAAACCCCCTTTGGGGTAAATTAGTTTTACAGTCTAAATAATATTTTTTATAAATTTAGATTAAACTATTTAAGAGGTATCACACGGTTCAGCGGCCGAAAATATAGCATCGTTCTTTCCTTTCACAACTTCCCAAGGCAAAAAGAAATCTAAATTTTCTGGGGGCTTATTTCCATTTTCTAAATATGCCCGTAAATAGCAATTAAACCAATCTAATGGATTAGCACCCCACAATTTTATAGCATGAATAATGCTAAACATCATGGAAGCCAGTTGCGCAGACCATATACTGCCAGAGCCACTATAACTTTTTCTGCCCACTACTGGCCCGCGTAAGCTAGATTCTGCCGCATTATTATCCATTGGGATTTCCGGGTTTTTAACAAAAATTATTAAACCTGGCCAATGATTACATAAACTGTAAAAGATAAGATTTAATAGGAAATGCAGACCTTTTTAGATTCAAAACATATTGCTATTGAAAAAAATTATGGTAATATTTTGGAGGTATCGGACAGTCAGACCTATCTGACAGAAACTGTCTGAAAACATGGGAAGTGTCAGATCAAATACTGTCTTTTACACATATTTTTCTTAAACGTTACCTTAGCTAAGTATTCAAGTGTTACCGTAGCTAAGTATTTATTTGCAGCATAGTTAGATAGCAATAATGCTTTTACCCAATGCTGCACCGCTTCATTTGCAAAATTTTGTTTTTGATAGCATGTAAATAATTCATAATGGCTATCGCTCAAAGTTTTTTTTAAACGATAATATTGCAAAAGCATATCATGAAGCAAGTCTTCAATATCCATAGCATTACCACTATTGTTCAAATATGGCGCAATAATATCATGTTGTTCTTGCTCGATATTATTAATTTGCTGTAATAATGCTTCTATCATTTACTTCCTCCTTAATCATTCGACATAAATTTATAGTAGTTTTGGCAGATATAACATCCATTTTCTTACTAAGCCATCTAATTATTAACTTTAATTATAACTTGACAGAACCTCTACATCAATACCGAAGCCTTCGAAGGTTAAAAATATTAGCAAAAAAGCAATTCGACCTGTAATACAACTATTTATAATGCGTATTGTTTGCTTAGCTTCCGATGAATTGAAATTATGGCTTGAAATTTTAAAAAATTAAGATTTTCTTGATGAGTACAAATGCGGTAAAGTTATTTTTAAATAAAATTCACATAATGTTAAGGAAAATCAATTAAGCTTATACTTTTTGTTTAGCAAAAGCTTAACATACTCATTTTATAGAAATTATCTTTAAGGGTTTTGGTTATTGCCCGCTGTACTTTTGCTAGACAAAACATTTTCTAAATTGCTTTTTACAGCTGCCAAATGATTGGTAATTACTTCATTGTGCGACTTGCTATCGCTTACATCTAAATTTTGAGGTAAAAGTTTTAGGCTTAATTGATCGGCGTACGTTTTGGGGTCATCAATTTGTACATCAAAATCCGTTAGGCCTTCTTTAATTTCTTTATCAATAAAATCTCTTAAAGTATCTAAAGCTACTCCCACTATAACATTTTCTTGATTATTCACAAAAGTATGCAAATGCGCGATTACCAGGGTAATTTCTGTCGAAACTTGTACCGTATTGGTTACATTGGCATTGTTTATAAAACAATAAAAGCACGCAGTAAGCCAAGCACAACAGCCCCCTCTGGCCGTTTTCACTTCTTCTGTAGGCACTATTTTAGGAACCAATGGGCTAGCTTCTGTAATCATAAGTTTATTTTCCCTAATAAAAAACTTTTTCTTTACATTATTTAGTCTATCAGGAGAATGCAGTTATGCAAGGCCCGAGTCCGAGTATAGAAAAATTATTTACTAAAAAAAATGGGGGGTAATAATAAAGTAACTAAGCTTACGATTAAAAACAGTACATAATAAGGGGTAGCAAGACATTGTACTAATTGCTGGGGGGGAATAAAAACAATGACAAATCCAAATAGACAACCTAATAAACCTAAACAGACTGTAATCCATATACCATAATTACCAAAAGGAATGGTAAAAGCTCTTTTAATGTGGGGTTTAGTATAACGAAGCCTTAAAGCTGCTATTAACATTACACTATATTGTATCACAGTAAATTGGGCTGAAAGCCCGGTGATGATCCAAAAAGCAGCACTGGTATCATCGGCCCATAAAAATACTAAAGATAACAGAGAACCTATAAGAGCTTGTAATATTAATAAATTAACCGGAATACCATTCTTATTAATTTTTTGTAATTTTTCAGGTAGTAACCCATCTTGGGCGGTTACTAATAAACCTTTTGCGGGACCTAGCGTCCAAGTATTTACTCCAGCCAGGGAACCAATCACGAGTAGTGCCGATAAAAGAGGAATATATTTTTCCATGCCAAAATTACTAAAAAAAACTTGGAAAGCCTGCATAATTCCAGAAATTAAATTAATGTCTTTTTGTGGCACCACCACGGCTATGGCTAAACTACCTAATATGGAAACACTTAAAATAATAATGACCGCTATTAATAAAGCTCGAGGATAATCTTTTTGAGGATTTTTTGCTTCGACAATGTGAAAAGCCGCAAGCTCCACCCCTGCTAGTCCCAATAAAATACCTGAAAAAAGCACCATGGTATCAAGCTGAAAACTAGGTAACAGTGCGTTTAGATGTAAGGAAATAGCTAATGGCTTACCCCAGATAACCCATAATATTCCTAGGCTAATGATTAACATTCCAGGGATCAGAGTTCCTAATAACACCCCCATACTACTTATAAAACCCGAAGTTTTAGTACCGCGAAAATTAAGAAAAGTAGCGCCCCAAAAAACTATGATAATAGTAACAAAATGAAATAATTTGCTACTTGGTAATTGTGGGAAAAGTGGTGCCAACGTATAGGCTAACATGCTGGCAATAAACGCTAAGATACTAGGGAACCAAGCAATACTTTCCATCCAGGCCGACCAAAGCGTAAAAAATCCCCATTTTTTTCCGAATGCTTGGCTTACCCATAAATAGCTTCCCCCCGCTTCGGGCCAACCAGTTGCCAGCTCTGCGGTAACTAAAGCAATAGGAATTAAGAAAACTAGTGCCGCCAATAAAAAATAAAAAATAGAAGCGGTGCCATAGAGCGCGGATATGGGTAAATTACGTAAGCTAATAATTGCTGCGACAGTAAGCATCGCTAAAGTAAAAGTTCCTAAAGATTTTTTTATAGGTCGCATGACCGCACTCCACATCATAAATTATAAATACAAAAGCCTGAATAATTATAAAATTATTCAGGCTTTTTATGTAGCCCTGAAGAAGCTTTAAGTACTTTCTGCGAAAGCTCTTCCTTTATGCACTTCAGTTGTAGAACTTGGTTTTTTCAACACAATAAGTTGTTCTGCTTCTTCAGTTTCTTGGACTTTTGCTAGGTATTGTTTATTTAAAGAAACAACCGAAGCAATCCACGCACCTACTATACCAGCTACAAAAAGAAATAGCACGGGTAAATTACTAGCTATAGGTCCGAATAATAGTACTACTTGTAATACAATACCACCACCTGACTTACCTAGTCGTGCGCCTACTACGTCGATAGCAGCCTTCCCCTTAGTTTTGGATTCAGCATCCAAGGGTATATACGCCATTTCTTTGGTGGGATCGAACAAGGAATATTTTGTTGCCTTACTCAATATGTTTTGTAAAGCCCCAACTATCACCGCAATCCATAATGGCGAGTACAGAAACATTCCCTCTAGATTCGTTTTATTCATAACAAATATAAAGAAAATACCACCTGTAACCAATATCATTACTGGAGCGGATAAGGCAGCGGTTAACCAACCTAAGCGACGAATTACATTGCTACCAATGGTTACTAAAAATAAGGTAGCAATACCGGTAAACATGGAGAAATAACCCATGAAAGTATTGTAATCATTTTCGTTAGTAAATTGAGCGCCTAATTGAGCTTTCCAAACCACTTCAATTAAGTTAATGGAAATACCATACCCTAAGACCATTAAAGTAATGCAACCTAAATAACGTGAGCGTAGTAAAAACATAAAGCTTTCACTAATACTTAATTTAGGTTTAGAAACTTTTTTGGATGCAACTGCTTTACTGGCCGCTGCGTCATATAGTTTAGGATCGGTTAATACATTTTTTTGCATCCAGGCATAGGTTGCAATAATCAATAGACAACCCACTGTAATTGCGCCCATGAGCCAGCTTAAAGTATAACCCCACGCATCAGTACCAGGTGGTAAATGCGACCTAACATCAGAAAAATAGATAATAGTCAGACCAGAAGCTACTAGAGCTAAATTACCTAATTGACCAAATCCTGCATAAAATCGCTTTGCTTCGCCTGAGCGTGTTATTTGATTTGCAAATTGCCAGAATAAGAGCGAAATACCCATACTGCCCCATAATTCTGATAATATATAGAATAAGGCATAAGGCCACACACGATATACTTCAACTAATTTAGAAGCCGTTTCACCTGCACCTGCAGGAAAATTACTCGCTATATAAGCTTGCATGGCATTAGCAGATTGATCGGGCGTTATAACATTTAAATTTGGATAAATTAAAAATCCAAATGCTGCAAAAAAAACTAGAAAAGGCGTAACTACTGAATAAAATAAAGTAGTAGGTTTTAAAACATTTGATAATTTTGCATATATCACGACGAATAAAACTGACATTGGTAAAGTACCCCAAAATTTTAAAAATGGAATAGCTTCGGCACCCGCTGCAGTTACAATCAATGTGTCTTTGGTATCGCGCATGATGGTATAATTAAATAAAAAACAAAACATCATCACGACCATGGGAAAAAATTTCTTTAATTCATAATTATGAATTGGCCAAAAAATTTGGCGAAGTTTACTAAACTCCATTTCTGCCACCTTTGACACTGCCATACTAAATACTCCTTAAAAGCATATCCTAAACAACTTTTGTTAAGCTTCAAAACTTATAAAAAGCGTATCTACACGCAATCTAGTAGGGTGTATTCTAGAAAGAAAATGTAATTACTACAAGAAAAATTTTGCAATATTTTTTTAGATTTTAGCTTACCAACTTTGCATTTGTTAAAGAATTTAGAAAGCAAGCAATAAAACTGAAATAAATATTTGATTTTTTTGCTGCCTTATTATTAATGTACGCCTTTCAGGATATGGATATGGATATGGATATGGATATGGATATGGATGATAAATTATTAATTGAGCAACTATCAAAAATTAACCAGGACGGGAATTTAAGAGAAGTCTTATATTATATCAGCGATTGGCAATTAGTAAACTTATCTGCTTTACAACCTAATCATTTAAGTAAAAATCAAAAAATTACCAACAAAGCCTTTGAGATATTTTTTAAGATCTTTTTAAGTCTGTTGTTAGATACCAAAAAGAATCCCAAAAATCATAAATTTCTTATTTTGAAACATAATGTACGCTTACGGTTTGCTTTGAGTAACAAAATCATAGAATTATTAATTTTCTTAAGGAAAAAATTAACCGACCTATCCAGCTACCGAATTTTTCTCAACAAATATAAAGAAAAAAATAAAATCAAGTCCATTTCTCCCCTAAAAAATTTAATAAATAAAATAGGTTTAGCCTTTTCTGGAATGGCAATGCTACATTTTTTCTATCGCCTTATTGTTAACAATGAAAAAATTTTTTCTCCGGTATTATTATTTGAATTTATAGGTGGATTAATGGGGATTGATATTTATCGCAAAGAAAAAGCAATGCTTCAACTACAGCAAGAATGGTCTATGATTATAAAGCAGGAATTTGAAAACTTAAAAAAAGAATTGCTTATTAATATAATAAAATATGAAAATCAATTACAACAAACCAAAGCTACAGAAAAAAAACATTTTGAGCAATCTGCAAACTCCATTTTTCATTCCTATAGTTCCACTCGTGTCTTAACCGTAAAGCCCTTAGCCACCAAACCATCTTTAGTCTTAGACAAGCATAATTGTATAAACAATGCCTCACAAAGCATTTATACAATTAAGCCAAAACACACCAGGTAACCCATAAATATAGGTACTAAGCATCAAAACATTCAGAACGCAATCTATATAATACTTTGCTTGGCTCATCATTACTTGCATGTTTTATGTCCCGCAAAGATTCTGTCTCTCTAATAGAAACTTCTAAGGGTTTGATAAATGGTTTAAACTGTTCCCATACTAAAGCCAACATACTACCAGAGGCTACTTGGTATTCGACTTCTTCTGTATTTCTTTTTTGTAATTCACCTATCCAGTATAATCTTTTACGGGCTCTAGTCGAAGCTACATATAAAAGACGTGCGACTTCATAATAATTACTTTCTTTAATTTTTTCTTTTAAATATTGATAAATTGGGTCAAAATTTTCCCCCACCGCTTTAATAGGAGCTAAAATAAAACTTTGTTCAAAATGATTATCTAATTTAACTTCTTGTTCACGCCATAGTAATAATTTTTCTGAATCTCGATTTGGTTTTCTACCAAGTCCTGGCAATATAACCGTGTCAAATTCTAAACCTTTAGCTTTATGGATAGTCATAATTTGTACGGCATTAGGCTCTGTTTCATCAGAACTTGCATACAGGCTATGTAGTTTTTTCTCAAGTTGTAAGCTATTTATTTCTTTATTAAGCGCAGCTTCTTTTTCTAAGAAATTAAAAAAAAGTTCAGCATCTTGCATGGAATCTTCTGCTTGTAAACATAAGGGACCTTGGAGGGCGTTCCAAGTATACTCTACCCAGGTACGTAAACTCATTCTATCTTTTAATTGTAAACTGTATTGTAAAATGGGTACTATTTTTTTGAAACGGTGCTTCGCATCTTCACTAAGCGCTATCGTTTCGTAATTTTTTAAAGCCTGCCATAAGGGCCACCCGTGAGCTTTAGTAGCTAAGGCATGTAAGTCTGGTAGACTAATTCCTGCCCACGGGGCTCGTAAGATAGCAAGCCAAGCAATAGTATCGCTTAAATGTAATAAGGCGCGCGTTAAACAAAATAAATCACGTACAACCGTTTTTTCAAATAACGACTCTAATTCAATCCCTTGAAAAGCAATTGCTGCTTCTTTTAATTGAGGTAAAATATGCTTTAAATGCGTACGAGAACGCACTAATATGGCAATAGTTCCTTGGGGATCAATTTGTTTAGCTTTTTGAATTAAGGCTACAATTTGTCTCCCCTCGGCCAGAGCATCTATTGCATCCATTAATGGAAAAAACTCCGCTGCAACATGGGGATCGGGTGTTATTTGAAATGCTGTAGAAGCTACAAATGGTATAGCACCTACACTACTTATTTCTTGTTTAGGGAATGCGTAGGCCAATAGTGGGTTCAACCAATGTAAAACCGTTTGATGAGTTCTAAAATTTACCGTTAAATGTAAAGGCTTCAACTTAATATTACCTAGGCCTTGATGTCGCACTGCTAGAAATAACCCTACTTCTGCTTGGCGAAATCGATAAATAGATTGCATAGGGTCGCCCACTAAAAACAAAGTGCGATTTTCATTGGCTTGCCATCCCATGGTTAAGAGAGTTAATAAACGCATTTGGGGGATGGAAGTATCTTGAAATTCATCTACCAATAAATGTCGAATTTTATAATCTAAGCTCAATGCTAAATGCGTCGGATCATCTAAATCTCCTAAAGCTTTACAAGCCCCAATAGCAACCTCTGTAAAATCGACTTGCCCTTTTTCCCTAAAAACCAAATTAAGCTGCGCAACCAATATAGGTAATATTTGTACTAAACTGGCCACTACTCCCCATTGTTGCGTGTTATAGTGAGCTGGTGGCAGCATTTTAAGATTTTTTAACTGTTGTATGAATTCAGGATAGGCTGCCATTTCTTTTAGCAAAGTTAGCATATTTCTTTTAGCTTCCTGCCAATATATTTTATCAGTGGTATTCTTACAATCTGAAGCGGCTTTAAAACCTTGTTTTAGGTTTACGCTTTTGCGAAGTTCCCCCGTTTGGGTTAAGCAAAGCGCTTGAATACCTTGCCATAAACTTAATGATTCAATACAAGCATTCGGCCATGCATTTTTTAAATCTTTACAAGCAATTATGTTAGAATCTACATTATTTTGTAAGCCCTCTTCTGCTGCTTTTTTGGCCAAAGGCAGTAGGGGTAGTAAACTAGCCGGTGCTACTTGATGTAATTGTGCAAGTGTTTCTTGAATAATGCTTGCTAATCCTTTTTCTAATAATTGCTTTACCTCAAGCAGAGAGCCTTTTGCTACCACATAAGGTAACCATTGTTCTCTCAGTGGTAACATATCAGCCAGTAAGCGTTTGCTAAGCTCTATATTGTTATCTAAATGCTGTAGTAAATAACTTAATTCTTGCTTCCAGTCACTTTGATCTTTTAAGCCGTCCAATAAACTTTCAGCGGCTGCTTCATATAAGGGATAAGCATTTTCTAATACTTCTGGTGAAGCACCAAAATGAGACATAATAGGCATTTGTTGCGTTAAACTCGCGCACAAAGCATCTACGGTTTGAATTTTTAATCGATTAGGATTTTCAATTAAATCCCAGCCTAATTGTTTATCTCTTTTTAAAGCATTACGCGCTAATTCCCAGGTTTTTTTTTCATGTGAAGAATGAGGAGGGTCATCTTGTAAAGCGCTCATCAAAGCATTCACTATTCTTTCACGCATTTCAGAAGCCGCCTTACGAGTAAAAGTTATCGCTAAGCATTCTTCAGGGTTATATTCACAAATACTTAATAATTTTAAAAATCTTTGCGTTAAAAGAGCAGTCTTTCCTGAACCGGCAGGGGCTTGTACTATAAATGATTGTCCCGGATCAAGCGCTTCATCCCGGACATGTATATCATCTAGCAGCATTGAATTTATTCCTCTAACATTAATGCTAGTTTGTTAACTTAGAGCATTTTGAATCTATTCAGTGTACACTAAGTCCTTATGTTTAGTAAGTTCTTAGCCCGTAAACTCTTTTACTCCCTCCTAACCTTTTTTTGTGTAGGAGTGCTAAGTTTTACGACCCAAACTGCCTTAGAATTATTAGTTATGGGCCTTGAATTTTGTATACCAGGCAGGCTTGCTATAGAAAGTATAGAAGGTAACTTATTAAATGGTTTTACGGCGCACAAACTGCGTTACGAACATCAGCCGTATGCTTTTAATGCTCAAAAAGTTCATGTTACCCTTGATTTTTCTGCCCTACGTGATTTTCAACTAGTAGCCCCCCTGCTGCATGGGGAAGAAATAACGGTTACATCCAGTGATTGCCCATTACTTGATTTACATACGATAGTTGCTTTACTCAAAATAAATTTATTTACTCAGGATAAAAATTTTACCATACGGCAGGTCGAGGGTGTATTTCAAAATCAAATCCTTACGGGATTTAGCAGTTTTCTAATAAAAAAAGATAGATTTTATTTAGAAAATACACATTTAAGGCTCGGTAGCCAGTCTTTTATATTCAAACAAAAGGATATGCACAATCCCTATCTTTGGGCATTAAACTATAAATATTCTGACAAAAACTCCTCTTATTTGAATGCTACCGTGGCTTACTCGCTCCCTGCGACCACCGGTTTACAAGGGGTAGTACAGACAGGCGAAGCAAGCGATAATATCAATCAATGGTTTTTAAAAAATCCGGTACCTTTTGAATTATCTGTTAATAATTTTACTATTAGCAAAATGTTATGGCAAACCAATCCCCTGATGGGAGCTTCACTTTTTCTAGATGTAAAAGTAGACCATAATGCACTCAGCACACAATTTACCGCCCATCATGTAGGATTAAATCTTCTCCAAACCGTATTACCAGAGAATATAGATTTACAAGGATTGGTAAATATTGATCTAGCAGTCAAACAACCTTTTGATGGTTTGCTGGAAGGCCATGGCACAGTCGATATGCTGCAAAGTACCTTAATTCAAAACGATAATAAGAAAAATGGCACCTTCATATTTAAAGAAGGGGGTGTTAGTTTTTTAACTATTAATGATAAGATAAAAGTAGATATGGATATACAAGGACCTTTTAAAAGTAAGGCTTTAGGCAGCGCATTTATTCAAAATGCTAATTTTTTGCAAGCATTCCCTCCCCTTACCTTACAAGGAAATATCAAATTTATCGCAGAAGACTTAAGCCTGGTTAATACTCTTATTGATGAAATAAATGATTTTAAATCCCACATACACGCTAATATAGCCTTACAAGGTACGGTACAAAACCCCTTTATCAAAACCCAAGCATATTTAGAAAATACAACTTTTTCTTTACCCAAAGAAGGTTTAAAAATTTCAAATTTTAATTTACAGCTTAAAACAAATGACACTGGCGTTTTAACTTTAGAAGGGGGTGGTATTTCTGGAAAAGGAACTTTTACCTTACATGGTTCATCCGAACTTTTTAAGAAAAATATACCTACCAAATTTACTATCAAGGGGGACAATGTATTAATTTTTAATACTAAAGCTTATCAAATTACGGCTAATCCTAACCTTAATTTTGAATATAATATGGATAATGAACTTACTATTTCTGGCCAAATAAATGTACCACAAGCTAATATTAATCTAGACGAAGATAAAACCCATACGGCATTTTCTGAGGATATTATTTTTGTTGACTCAAAAGCTCCTGTTGCCCTTACTAAAAAAGCATGGACTATAAAACCCAATATTTATTTACGGTTTGAAAACAATGTTATCTTTCAAGGCAACAATTTACAAGCACTTATAGGCGGCAAGATACAAATAGAAGATTATAAGAATGGCTTTTTATATGGCTCTGGTCGACTCACTTTGAAATCTGGAGAATATCGTTTAAATGGTCAAAAATTATACATACATCATGGGCGATTATTATTTCAACCCGCTTCCTTATTGAGTAATCCAACCCTAGATATTCGATTGATCCCTAAACCAAAAGGATTAGCCAATACTAACGATAATAATCAACTTGGATTATACGTTCAAGGAACTTTAAAAGATCCGAGTATCCATCCCTTTTCTAATCAAGAATTAACCGAAACAGAAATTTTACAAAGACTTGGATTTGCAAACCCCTTTACCGTATTATTAGGTAATATGAATGTTGGTACCTCGGTGATGGAAAGTTTACAAAATAATTTAGGCCTAGATGAAATTAGTTTGCAAACTAATCCTGGAGAACAAGGTTCTTTTGCTAATCAGGCTATTATGCAACCTTATAACAGTAATACTTCAATAATTAACATTGGCAAGCGTCTATCTAATCGTTTATTATTACAATTACAACAAGCCGTAGTACCTCAAGGATTCAACGAAGCACCTACCAAATTACGATTAAAATATTTTATAGGCTCCAATTGGTCGCTCGCAGGAGAATTGAATTCTGAAGGTGGCGGTGCCGATATAACTTATTCTACTGAAAAAGATTAAAAAAAGGGATAAACTCTTGAAAGAACTTCATACTCATACTCCAATGATGGCACAATATTTACGTATTAAAGCCGACCATCCACAGCATCTATTACTATATCGCATGGGCGATTTTTATGAGCTATTTTTTGAGGATGCTATTAAGGCCTCGAAAATGCTTGATATTAGCTTAACCCAGCGAGGCCATTCTGCTGGTAAACCCATTCCGATGGCAGGAGTCCCTTATCATTGTGTAGAAAGCTATCTCGCAAAATTAGTTCGCCTGGGTGAAACGGCCGTTATTTGCGAACAAATAGGCGATCCAGCAACTACTACTAAAGGACCTGTACATCGCGCGGTTACTCGTATTATTACTCCTGGGACGGTAACGGATGAAGCTTTATTAGAGGAAAAACAAGACACGCTTATTGTAGCTTGTTTTCATATGAAAAATAATTTTGGGCTAGGCATCCTTGATTTAAGCTCAGGATGTTTTACCCTTTTAGAAATTGCTTCTGTGGAAAAATTACATACTGAATTAATTCGTTTACAACCCGTTGAAATAGTAATCAGTGAAGATTTTCCTAATCAAAATATTGGCAATCAACTTTTTAAAAAATCCCCTTGTATGCAAATACTTTCGGCTACTGCTTTTAACATAGAAAATAGTAAAAATATCTTATTAACACATTTTAAAGTCTCCCAATTAGGTGATTTTGGATTAACTGATAATCATTTGTGCGTTATTGCAGCCGGAACTTTATTACAATTTGTAAAAGATACGCAAAAAAATCCACTCATTCATATTACTCAATTACATTTTGAATCTAATCATGATTATATGATATTAGATGCTACCACTTTAAAAAATTTAGAGCTCACCCATAATTTACAAGGGGGCAAGGAGCATACTTTATTATCTATAGTCGATAACACGAAGACACCAGCCGGCAGTCGTCTTTTAGCACGGTGGTTAACACGTCCCTTACATAATAATAAACTGCTTACTTCTCGGCTTACCGCTATCAAACAACTGGTAGCCAGCGAACAATATTCCCCTTTACGACAGGCTTTAGAAAAAATTCACGATATGGAACGCATTTTATGCCGCATATCTTTATTAACCGCCAGACCGCGCGATTTAATTCGATTAAAAGAAGCTTTACAAGTCTTACCCACTGTAAAACAATTATTACAAAATTTTGAAACGGATTTTTTAGTCCATATTTATCATAATATTTTTTTATTGCCAGAGCTTATAGCCTTGCTGGATGCGGCGATTATAGAAAATCCGCCCTTGCTAATTCGCGAAGGGGGCGTTATTGCTAGCGGATTTGATGCCGAGCTTGATGAACTTAAAGAATTAAGTAATAATTCTGCTAATTTCTTAGTAAAATTAGAAGAGGAAGAACGTGCAAGAACTGGCTTATCTACTTTAAAAGTTGGCTTTAACCGAATCCATGGCTTTTATATAGAAATGAGTCGCTTACAAGCAAGCCAGGCACCAGAAAATTATATTCGGCGCCAAACCTTAAAAAATGTAGAACGTTTTATTACTCCAGAACTCAAAAGTTATGAAGATAAGGTATTAAGTAGTAGAGAACGTGCTTTGGCAAGAGAAAAAGCTCTTTATGAAGATTTATTAAAAAAATTACAAGTTGAATTACCATGCCTTCAAAAAACAGCTATTGTTGTCAGCGAGCTTGATGTGATATGTTGCCTTGCAGAACGTGCACAAACCCTTAACTGGCATGCTCCAACCTTTCAAGATGCCCTCGCACTTAACTTGGAACAAGGCCGACATCCCGTTATTGAAAATGTTTGCTTTACGCCATTTATTCCCAATGATTTACAGTTAGATCAAGATAAAAAAATGGTAATTATTACAGGCCCCAATATGGGGGGGAAATCTACATACATGCGACAGACTGCTATTATAGTTTTACTGGCGCATATTGGTAGTTTTGTACCTGCTAAAAGTTGTACCTTAAGTTTAGTAGATAGAATTTTTACACGTATTGGGGCACAAGATGATTTAGCGAGTGGTCGTTCAACTTTCATGGTCGAAATGAGCGAAACAGCCCAAATCCTCCATCAAGCAACCGACAAAAGCTTAGTGCTTATGGATGAAATAGGTAGAGGAACCAGTACTTTTGATGGTTTATCACTTGCCTATGCAGTGGCCAAACATTTACATACTGCTAATAAATCTTTTGTATTATTTGCTACGCATTATTTTGAATTAACTGATTTACCTAATGAATTAAAGGGTATTGAAAATATTCATGTAGATGCTTTAGAATATGAACATCAACTGGTCTTTTTACACACCGTACAGCCTGGCCCTGCCAATAAAAGTTATGGTTTACAAGTAGCCCAATTAGCAGGCTTACCGGATGCCGTCTTAAGGGATGCCAAAAATAAATTATCTTTACTTGAAAATAAAGCAACGCTTGCAAAACCTCAAGGCATAGCTGAATCTTTACCATCGACACCTGAGGCAAATAAGGGTTTATCTTTACATCCAGCATTAAGAGCAATAAAGCAAGTTAATCCTGATTTATTAACGCCCTTGCAAGCTTTAGAAACTTTATATCAAATCCAAGATTTAGTTACAGAATCCACTGTATAAATAATTTTATTAATAATTTTTATGTATTTTTATCCTTAGGCTTTGTATTTTTTATAGAGGCGCCTTTACTTTCAATAGAAGACTTTTTTTCTTTAGCAGTTAAGTGATTAAATTGAAAATTCATAGTAGATGCAAGATTATCTTTTTGTTTTTCTTTTAGCCCTTCAGCTCCTAAACCAGCATTAAACATAGGAGCAAAGGAAGGTTTTTTTTCACGAGAAGTTTGGACTTTTCCCTCAACAGCTACTACGTTTTCTTTCTGTGTTCCATTAATAGCCAAATCCAAAAATTTATAAGTTGCGTTCGCTGCTTTATACGTTGCGTACGCTACTACTGGCACCACAGTGACTAATGCTAGAATTGGTAATGCATGTTTTTTGGCAAAGATGACTACATTTTTTGCAGTATTATATATTGCGTCACACAAAGAAACCAGTGCTTTTCTAATGGGCTCTATAATTCTTGAATTTATAAATAAAGATATGGCCGCAATGCCTTTATTTATAGCAGCATAAGCATTGCTTAACGCATCCCCTATTTTATTTATCACAAATTTAGCCGCTTCATAGAGACGTTTACAAATAAAATTAATGGCATCCACTACCGGCTTCAACAAGACATCATACATAACTTTTGCAGCATTATATATTGCCAGACCAATTGCTTTAAATGCTTGCCCTATCTTAGTAAGCATCATCTCAGCAAATTTATAAATACCTTCACATATATTACTTATTAGGCGCCCTATAGGCGCAAGTATGTTTTCATATATAACTTTGCCTATCTTTGTTATAACATTATATATTCCGGTAACTATTTTTTTAGCCAATTCAAAGATTTTTTTACATAGTAAATTAATTATTTTCCCTACAGGCTTTAAGATGTATTTATATATAAACTCCCCTGAAGCTTTCATAGCATTATACAATGCTGTAGCAACAAAGCTTATGGTCTTACTTATCGCTGTAGCTATGATTGTAGCCACTTTATAAATACTGGTTGCCACCCAACTTATTGCACGCCCTATAGGCGCTAAAATATTTCGAGATATAGCATTTGCAGTAAACGTAATACCCCGAAGTAATAAGCTCCCAACTAAAGTAAACCTCGTCCCCATAGCTGAAACTACAGCGTCAGCTACATTATAAATACTAATTGCCACCCGACTTATTGCACGCCCTATAGGCGCTAAAATATTTCGAGATATAGTATTTGCAGCGTAAGTAATACCCTGAAACAATAAGCTTCCTGCCCAATTCATCCCAGCACCTATAGTAGACACCACTGTATCAGCACAGTTATAAATCACAGTACAGATAATATTTAATGCACTTACTATAGGCTTTATTATCCAATCATTAATACCGGCACCTAATTCATGCAGCATGCCAACCATTGCAATATTGATCTTAGTTGTCGATTCGCTCATAAAACGAGTAAAATCCTCTAATGTTTGACCAGCATCTTTATAAGCCTCGACACAAAAAATGCTTATGCGCGCGCCTAAATTTTGCTCTTCAATGTGATTCATAGCTACTGACATAACGAGCTTCCTCATTCAATATTGCAATGTACTTAAGCATTACTAAAACTTATTTTAAAAAATATCTACTCAAAAAAATTAGTGTTTTGCATGTGGTTTGCCTAATTTTAAAGGACCATATAAATGGCAATCCGTTTCACCCCAATTACATTTGATTTGAATAGTTTTACTATAAGCCACTTTAGAATTTATGGGTTGCATGGTAACGATATTTTTAATATGGGGACATTTATTAACTATTTTCGCTAATTCATTCATTAATTCATCATTATAATTTTTAGACAACACAAAAAGCACCGTTGCTTTGCTCAAATCAGCTTCTAAAAAATTTTGATGTAAGACGGAAAATTTTCTCTCGCCAGATTGAAATATTGGAGCGCACTCTTGTTGTATTTTAGCAGCCATTTTTTCCGCAATGTGATACCTAGCATCATTAGCTTCAATGCCATATACTTCCCGTGCGTTCGAGCACAGTAATACTTGCATGCCGACTTTATTAATACCGCAACCTAAATCCATAAATATATCTTTAGGATTAATATCAAGGTATTGCAAAATTTTTGCTATTCCATCAAAATGCGTTTCACTATATTCTAAAAATATATTATGTTTTTTATTTTTTTCTATTTCTGCATCACTTATTTCAATAAATCCATTTTCTTTATTATAGGTGCCATCAATAAAAAATTTAACATAATCGGCAAAATTATCTGGGTTAATCTCAAATTTATTTCCCTGACCATCATCGAAAGTTTCAGAATACTGAAATCCAGATTCGGTGGCTACAATTACCGGTGATTTATGCCTCGCATGCGCAACATGTTTTTCAGGCTCGTGTTGTTTCATCCAATGACTCCTTCGATTGATATTTAAATTAATATTTCACTTGTTTTAAGTATAGTAACTTATTTAAAATTTTAAGCCCAAAAACAAACCGATATCACATAGTTTCCACCCTATATTTCTTACCCATAATGACCTACCTATAAATAAAATCTTAACTAATTGTAATTTATAAACATAATTCCGAAATATAAATCCATACGAGCTGGATATACGTTTATATAAAATATTGTATATTCCCTTAGTATCAACTCTGAGGGTGTTTTCATGTTTTTTTGCTTACTAGTTATTTGCTATCTATACGAGTCAACTCCGCCTGGCTATAGGTTATTATAATGTTGTTTTCTTATCTCTGAAATGCAGGGTGCAATTGACTTACTCACCATCCTAAATTGAATTATCCTGAAGAATAATTCAGATTTAAGGATAGAGATTCTGGCTTCAAACAACACTTGCCTAAAGAAATTCCAGGTCTTACTGTGTCTAGGCCAAGGGTTGAAGCCCCAACCCTTTCTATATTAATAGGGTAAGTAGATCGGCGGAACTTCCCCCCCAACCCCTTGCAGAACGGAGCGTGAACCTCTCGATTCACTCCGCTCCCATTATTCAAACCCAAAGATACCTGCTCCATGCTTCCAATGTATAAAGAGGTTAGGTTTCTGTTTTGCAACTTTTTCCAACCACTCTCCACATTTTCTTTGATGGCCACGTAGTTTTATATATTTACGCCCAACCCATTTTATAAGTCTAGCGTTAATATATTCATGTATCACCTGTAATTTGCTAGGATAAAATTTTCCATAGTAGTTGTTCCAACCGCGTATGATCGGATTAAATATACTTGCCAGCTCTTCAATACTTTTACTCGTTTGATCCTTAATTTTCCATCCACGAACTTCCTTTCGAATTGCATTCAAAGCATTTTTACTGACAGCAGATAAAAAATTTATAAATAGTTTACCAGTATACTTATTCTTGGAGCTCCTTTGCTCCATTTCCATTACAGAAACTTCAACGCTCATACAAGCTATTCCGTCATTGTGCTTTGCATCAGTACTCTCACACTTGTGGGTCCACCACTTGTGTTTCTCCTTTAACATCAAAGCGACAACTTCCCGCAGTTCCACTTAAAAGCCTAAATCAGAGTCATGCCACCTCTATGCCGAACACCATCTACACAGTAATTAGGTTTCCTGTAGACTTATCACACTTGAATGCAGAACAAATGTTTTTGATGTTACTTTCGACTTAACGACAACTTAGCCAGTGATTCGCTTTCGCTCATCTCTCTGATTTATACCTGCCAAACTATTTGTCTGACTTTTCCTTGGATGCTCACCACAATAACTCTTAATTATTGCAGCTCCAGGTGGTTTGAAACCCGCCCCTAAAAGCCGATTTCGAGAGGCCCACTCTCATCTTTTAAGCAGCTTGAGCGCTATTCCACAATACTTTATTTATTGTGTTTTGCGCCTGCGGCGCACCCGCATTCTTGTCCCGGCATATTTGCATACTGCAGGATTCACACTCAAAAATCCTCGTTTCTAGACTCAACTGCTTTTTTTTATGACCACAATGGGAGCAGGTTTTTGAACTGGCATAAAATCTATCAATTCGGTGCAGCTTTTTACCATACTGAAGGGCTTGAGCACTTAAGATATCTAGAAAAGCTGCAAAGCCTAAGTCACTTATTTTTCTACCCCATAAAGCTTGCATCGCTTTGATATTTAAATCTTCGAAAAATAATAAATCATATTTTGAACAAAGCTCTCTTGCCAGTTTAAAATGATAGTCTTTTCTTTGATTAGCTATCTGTCTATGCAATTTAGCGATTTGAAGTGTAGTTTGAACTCGATGATTTGAACCCTTTACTTTACGAGCCAAGGCCTTTTGTAAGCTTTTAAGGGCTTTAAAAAGCTTTCTTTTAAAAACAAAGGAGCTTCATATTCTTGAGTGTCGCTAGAGGTTAGAAAGGTTAGCAAACCAAAATCAAACCCTGCTATTTTACCTGTCATGGGTAGATTTTGGTTACTGTCAACTATAACACTAAAGCATATAAATAGATCCCCACAGTTATCCCTTTTTACTGTGACTGTTTTAATTTTACCGATAATAGGCCTAGATGCAAACGATAACCATAATATAATTTGCCTAGGCGTATTCTTTGCCCTTCTAAGGCCCAACCTGCTTGCTTCAAAGTGAAGGATTTGTATTTCTTAACTTTTTTGAAATTAGGCGGGGAAGCTTTTTGACTAGTCTTTTTTTTAGCATAATCAAAAAAGCGTTGATATCCTTTATCAATACGTTCAGTTAACTCTTGGATTGCTTGAGAGCCTACTTGCTTCCAGAAGGCAAACCTCGATTTACTTTTAAGCTTAGTGATATGACTTTGTAGTTTAAACTTGTTTAAATACTTACCGTATAAACGATAGTATCGTTTATGCAAAGCAATACAATGATTATAAATGCAACCAGCAATATTAATTTGGTGATGCAATTTTTTATTGCGTTTACTGTGATAGAGTTTAAATCGATAAGTTTTTACAAACATGAAAGGTAGTATATCAAAGAAAACTAAAAGGGGGAAGTGCCCGGATTTGATTATCATCAATATCACGG